>Ga0209727_1001148_pt1 | contig 23293 bp, 22 predicted proteins | sample RifGroC1_FD_183995 | JGI IMG/M metagenome (GOLD analysis project Ga0209727, IMG submission 183995) | Groundwater microbial communities from Rifle, Colorado, USA - Groundwater C1 (SPAdes) (version 2) | ecosystem: Environmental > Aquatic > Deep subsurface > Groundwater | place: Rifle, Colorado...
TCTCCGGTTTTGGTTGCAAAACCCATCGGGAACCAACCGGGTCTTGGAATTTTAGGATTTTGTTACGTTCCATACCATTTTGTTTACAATTTAAGATACCCTGTTTTGGTTCAGTTAAGCCAAAAAGGGGAGATATTTCAGTTTCCTCTTTCAATAACCATAGAAGGAAATCTTGCAAAAAAGGTAGAAGTGGAAACAATCAGCGACACAAATGTTAACTTATGTGATGAAAGTCCAACCTCGGTTGTAACGGTTAATTTGGTTAATTCCAACGGAAATCCTATTAATGGAAATATTTCCTACAACTGTTTTGAATCTTCATGCAACCTTGGAGAAACAAAAAACGGGAAAATCATCGAAGAATTTCCACAATGCGCAAATGGGAAAATAATTGTAAATAGCGAGGGATATAAAGAAAATTCCCATATATTCTCAACGGTTCAAAATTCAAGCACAACAATAACGATGGATAGAATATATGAAAAAGAGATTTTACTAAATATTAAAAACAATCTTAAAAATGAAAAAGCAATTATAACAATTAATTCAAAAGATTCTTCTGAATACCACACAATTGTCTATCCTGAAGAGAAAAAAATCCTCTTAAGTCCTGGAAATTACAATATCCAGGTTTATGTTTATGACAATTCAAGCATAAAATTTGAAGCAACAACAATCAGACAATGTGTGGATGTTCCCTCTGGAATTTTTGGGGTGATTGGAGTAACACATGAAGAATGCAGCACAATTAATATTCCTGAAGAGAATATTACAAATGTTCTTGTTACGGGAGGAAATTATGATGCTTTCTTTTTGGAAGGCGACCTTAAGAGCAATAAAATTTTAAAAATATCTGTTGAAAGATATAACACTCCAAAGTCCCTTCAGGAACTTCAGATTATTTATACGCTTGTAGAGGCAAAAAACCTGGAGGTTGAATTTGTATGAAAATTAATAGAATTATTTTAGCCGGAATTTTTGTATTGATAACGTTAATAATTTTTTCAGGCTTGACTTCGGCTGCCTATACTATTTCAAACTACAGGTTTACTCAGCCAGGAATGACTAGTTCTTTTTTAGACACAACTCCTCAGACTGTGAGTTTTGAAAGCGAGATGTGCCGAGAAGGGCAGGACTTTATTTTGCAGATTGCCCCTGGAGGATGCACCCCTCCAATTGTAAGAAGTGATTTATTGGAAGAACAGGATGTTCCGGTATTTTGCAAGATTCAGGCAATGAAGATAAACCCCGCTGTAAATATAAAATCAATTGACTCAATAAGTTTTGGAAGCGAATACTCCCGGGATGTCAGGACAATTGACTTCTTTCCTAACTATGATGCATTGGGTTTAGATAGAAAATTAAGCAATCTCAAATGGAACGATATAGGATACGCTGTGATATTCCTTCGGGAAAACTCAAATGAAGTTTCAATGCCTGAATATGTCACAGGAAATCTTACTGCGAGAATAAGATACAATGCTTATGATGCATTTGGTTCTGTTGATAGAACACTTTACCTTCCATTAGTAACAGACCAGGAATTTAATTATAAGCAGGGGCAGTATGCATTTTTTAATAACCTTGGTTACTTAAGAGCAGACAAAATTAACACAGACTCTGCCACAATATCAATTTACTCAGGAGTGAGCCGAAGTCCGCTTGGGGATGACATTAAAAAACAAAAAGTATTAAGTTACAATCTTGACATCGGAGAAAGTTCTTCAAACTTTTTCCTTCCCGGATTCGGATGCTTTGCTTCCTCCATATTAAGGCTTGATTCGGTAGATGGAGAAGATACAAGAGCCCTTATTTCCATAAATGGAGAAAAATTTGAATTAAAAGAAGACGAAACTTTTCTAAATGAAAAGTGTGAAATAACAGATAAACCTTTAAAACAAGGCCTTAGAGAAATTGTTGATATTTCATGTCGCACAGACGAAGGAGGTGAATCTTTTACATTAAGAATAGAGCCGACTATAAAATTGAAGATTACAACAAGTGAAAAAACATATGAAAAACAATATCAGGTTGGAGATTGGTTAGGATATACTAATAAAGATGGGGACAAAAATGTTTATCTTGGTTATGTGGGAACACTTCCTCAAACAACGGGGATTCAAAATTCAGTAGTTTATCTTGTTGCAGTTCCAAGGGCATTGCCTGAAGGTAATAAACTTGACAAAGACACCCTTGACAAAGTTGCAAGAGTCGCAGAAGCCAGCTTAAGAAGCGATAAAAGCATTTCAGATATGACAAAAACTTTATTTGGAAGACTGGCAACATGGTTTAACTGGCTTTTTGACGGAAATAATTTTCAAAGAGTTGATTACGGAAGCCCTGTTGAAGCATTCGAAGGAACTGTAAACATAGAAAGTTTTGGCGTCGGAAAAAACCTTGATTTTAATAATGCAATTTTAGCCGGATATCACGGAAATGCCGTAAATGACTATGAAAAAATACAAAACAATTTTGCCAACGAAAAATATCCTGAAACTTCAGTAGAAACCCTAGGAGAAGAATCACTTGCTCAACTAATTAATTTGTCAAACATACTTTCACAAAATGAAGACCTCAAAAAATACTGTGATATTTTTGAAACAAAATATCCAAAATCCACCATGGACATTTCGCCATGCCTTGGAATTCCAAAATACTTTAATGTTGGAGTCTCAACTGAAACTCTTTTAATAGGGGGGGATTACAGGGAAATCTCATTTGAAGGAATATATTCTCCTGGCTTTGAAAAATATGGTGTTGAACTTTTGGTCAAAAAGGGAAATCAGGTTGAGACAATCAAGATATCAAAAGGAGAGTTAATATATCTTGAGCCGTTATTCAGTTCAGAAACCGATACAAGCGAGATTTTTTCCGTCGATAATGCAATAGATGGGAACGGAAAAATTTACTTTAAGTACACTTACAATATCCTATTAAACCAACCTATTGCAACCCCCCAAAAGCAGGAATGGTACTGGTCAGCTGACGCGAAATACTGGTTTGGCACTTCTACATTTATTGTTAAAGGAAGCACAATCAGTTCACTTGAAGGGAAAAGCCCGACAACAGATGTTCAACAGTTAATTTCAACCCTTAAAGGATTAGACTTTGCCAGCGGGAGGAATCTCCTTATTAAAACTCAGGGAAATCTTGAAAAACAGGAATATATAAAACTTAATGAAATTCTCGATGAAGAACATGCAAGTATTGATTTTATTTTACAAGATAGAAGTTTCATTGCAAAAACCGGGGACTTTTTGTCTTCTCCGGCAACCCGTTTGACTATTAACGAACCATACAACAAAGACGGAACTGCTTATGCCTTCACAATAACAAAAATTAATCTTGACAAAGTTGCAAGAGTCTCAGTTCACACAAACATAAGAGATACATCAAATGCAAATTTCCGGTTTACCATAGGAATTGAAAAAAGGTCAATACAGCTTTCTCCGGATGAAATAAGAAAACAAATTGAAACTTTCAGCGACATAACAAAAAAACTTGAAAGAATTTCTGAATCTCTTGGAAAATTAGTTGATATTTATCAAACAGCATGCCAGAGTGTGGGGGCTCTTTTAACAGTTAAAAATCTTATTTTCAATTCTGGAACAGAAGCCATTGCAAGAAATCAGGTAATGAACGGCGCCGAAGGATGGAATGCAAAATGCTCTGGGCCTGACCCTAAAATAGGGGATAAGATTTATCCAACCAAAGAAGAGTGCCTCTTTGACAATTCAGATAAAATTGAAGAGGAAGTCAGCCAGATTTCTGAAATAATGGATAAACAAAATGAAGAAATTAGAAAAATTGAGGAAATGGAAGAAGTTACAACTTCTGGAGGACTCTTCGGGCAGGATATAGTTGACCAGAAAAAAGAGATGAAATATTATTCAAAAAATGTTCAGGACAGCATTCCATCAGAAACCCTCACAAACCCAAACGACCCTAAATCCCAGGCAATAAATACCGGTGAAATAAAAACCCATATTACACTTAAAGGATTTAACGATGAACTTTACAGTTTTGAAGATGCAAAAAAAATAGAACTCTATTCAATTTTGCATAATAAGAACCCTGAAAACCAGGATTACGAGGCAAAACTTTATACTCTTTTGTATGGTGTAAAAATTAATTCTGAAAAGAAAATTTTGATAGATACCATTAATAATGCTGTCATTGATTCAGGACTTAAGGGAAGCATTCCAAGAATTCTTTCAGAAAAAGGCCAGGTTAAGGGAATTTACGACGGAGCTGTTTCTCCTTCGGGGTTTGGAGAAATTCCCTCAGGAGAACCGGTTCAGGCAATTGTTGTAAACAATAACCTTTATTATGTCACCTTAAAAAAAACAATAAACAATGAATATTACATAAATGAAGTTTATAATGAAAACAGAAAAAAAGTCGATGATGCAACTTCAATGTTAATAAAATCAAAATATTCTTCTTTTGTGAAGCCTGATATTTCAGTTATAACCCCAATTAAAAATCCTGAAGTTAAATGTTATGAAACAGGGCAGATTGCCCCCCTTCCTGCTATTGTTCCAGTTGACAGAATTAGGGGTTGGTATGCTTATATAACTCAGCCAACTCCAACAATAACAACAACGGCAACAACTCCTTCAAGCGGGGGATATGACCTTTCGGGGAGAATAAACAGTTTTTGGATATGTAATGCCGGAACAAATGGCCTGATGGAATATAATCCAATGAATGATGCATGCCAATTTATAATTTTAGGAAATGGAAATACTTATTCAAACATTAATCCATTGACTGAAGACGAATCAAGAAAATTGGTTGATAGGGCTGTCAATGCAATTGAGATTACCTCAAGGGCTTGTTATAGTGGCGCTAAAAAAGTGGAGATAGAGGGGGAAAGGTATGACATAGGAGAACCGGCAGTTGACACTCCAACAGTAGAATGCACGGATATAATGAGTCCAGCTGACTGTAAACTTTTATTCAATGCCTGTGACCCCGTCATTTGCCCTTCATCAAGATGCAATTTCGGGGGAGATTATCCTGTAAGAGATGTAATTCAGTCAGGAATAATAGGAAGTATTGCCTTGTGCCTTCCAAACTGGAATCAGGGAGTTTACGTTCCCGTTTGTCTGACAGGAGTTAAGGCAGGAGTTGATAATTTAGCAACAGTTACAAATTCTTATGTAAGCTGCTTAAATACAAGTTTAGAGGAAGGAAAAACCGTAGGGATTTGTGATGAAATTTATAGTATATACGGATGTCAGATTCTTTGGCAGCAGGCTTTGCCTTTACTGAATTTGGCAATTCCAAAAATTGACAGTCTTATTTTAGGAGGAGGCGCAAAAGGAGGAGGAGAATATGTTGGGGGAATACAGGGAGCTTTGAAAAACGCTGAAAATTCGGTTAATTACATAACACAATTTTATGCCGTCGGTGCATTTGATGCATTCAAAGCAAGAAGCCAGGATGAAATAGGGACGACCATATGTAAAAATGCTCTTTCAATTGCTTTTCCTCAGGGGCAGGGGCTTCTTGATGCTTTAGGCCAGTCACAAAGCCCTCCTCAGTTTACAGCAAGGTATGAAACAATTCCTTTTTCAAGTGTGACGTACCCTCCTCAGCTTCAGTATAAAGTTTATTACCATATTTACGCAGGAAACGACGCAGGACAATATTATCAGGTTTACTTAAAGTCAAGCGGCTCTTCATATTACAATGACGCTTACCTTCCAAGAGTTGTTGATTCAGATTACATTCCAAGAGGAGGTTCAGTAGATTACACAAGGGACTTTACAGGGCCTGCAGGATATGACAAACTTTGCGTTCAGGTTGGAAATCAGGAAGAATGCGGATTTGGAACAGTTTCAACTGACTTTGCAATTGATTACTTAAGTGAAAAATACATCCAAAATCAGGCAGAAATAAAAAATATTGAAACTGCTGATGAATGCATTTCTGGAACTACCGACCTTCTTACATTGCTTAATCCGAATCTTCAGGCCGGAGTTACCAACACCCTTTCTCCGAACCTAGCATCTTCGGGAATTACAAGAGTCTGCGCTTCTGAAAACCCCGGAGGAGCAAGTGAGACTGCAAACTCAGAAAAACAAAGATGGATTCAGGTTGGATATTGTGGAAACCAAAATATAAAGTGCTGGATTGACAAAGAAAGCATTGCGGGAGCAATGAACACTGAATGGGTAACTTATGAAGACACTTTAGAAGATCTTGCAGAACTTTTGAAAAAAACTCTTGCAGAGCAAAAAGGACTTTTAAGCGAGGAGCAATTTGATAGTGCATTAAATGCAATACTGGGCGAGGCTGACCCATTAAAAAAAATAAAATTAATTGAAACAATTTATGATAAAGTTTTCGGGGCTAACAAAAAAGGATATTTGCTTTTACTTGAAGGAAATGCCTATTCTGATTTAGCAAAAAGTTTATACAATTTACTTATACAACAAGGAAAGATTAGGCCGTGCAAACTTCCTGACACATGTTTTGACCCAAATAAACTTACATGTGACAGCCAAGCATACGTTTCTCAGGATTGCATAGGAGGGCAGAAATGCTGTCTTGACGGAAAAACCTCTGAAAAAACTGCTAATGATACTCAGACAGAAGTGCAAAAGATATTGCAGGAATATGTTGATGCAGTTAAAGAGATGGGAATTTCTTATCCGATTTTTGAATTTAGTTATGGAGGAACATTGGGAATTGGAAAAGACAGCATTTATTTTGGATTTTTTAATAACAAGTGGTGGTGGACATCTGAAGAACCAAATAATAATCCTTCAGAAACAAAATGGTTTACTTATGAAGATGCTGTTATTGCTTCAACAGGGCAGAAAATAGGGGAAGAGAGCACAAGTGTATCACTTTCTCCTGCTCCAGCTTTATCCAGTAAGAATATAGATTTTTTAAAAATCCTTAAGGAGGGATTAACATATCAACAAGGGTTAACCAAGCTTATTGAAAGGACAACAAAGAATGATGAAGGGGGGGGTATTTTTGGAGTGCTTTCTTCTGACGCGGAGCTATCAACTTCTGAAGGAGTCACATTTTCTCCTGATAAAAGGTTTGAGATAATTATTCCAAGAGGAACTGCTAATGTTATTTACTGGATTGAATTTGACTCTGCAACATCAAAATGGAAATGGTCATTTAATGAAGAAACCTGGATGACTGCCCCTGAAACTGTTATTAAAGGAAGCGGATTAGTCAACTTTGAAGGCAAGGAACCTCTTACAGAAATGATTACAGTAATAAAAGCTCTTGAGGGAAAATCATTTAATGATGGGGCTTTGATTGTTTTTGGAATGGGCAAAAAAGGAATAACCGGAACAACTAAAACAATAGCTCCCGGAAAATGTTCAGATTATTATAATAAGATACAAGAGATTTCAAAAGAAAAGGGTGTTGACCCTTATTTGATTTTAGCAATAATGATTCAGGAGTCAAATTGTAATCCAAGAGCAGGGTTTGGAGTTCATGATTCTTTGGGTTTAATGCAGATAAACACAGGAGTACATTGTGGAAAATATGAACTACCAACTGATAAGAATGAATGCCAGCTTCTTTTAATTGCAGATACAACAAAGAATATTGAAGTTGGAACACAAATCCTTCTCGATTATTACAACCAATACAAAAATGGAGTAAATTTCAAGGGGTGTAATGTTCAAAAAACTTATAATGGATGGGAAGCCGCTTTGAGAGCTTATAATGGATTGGGATGTAATAAAAATTACCCTTCACAGGATTATTACGTTGAAAATGTAATGGAAAAATTTAACGGATTAAAATCTCAAAACATCTTCGACAGCTCCGGAACTCAACCATCCCCCCCTGAAACTCCCCCAACGACTACGGGAACAATCATTGGAAACAAAATTTTAAAAACAGCACAGTCTTACATTGGAAAAGATACCTTCAAAGTAACTGCCGGAGGAAAAGATTATAGTTATGTTTGTTCAACCTTTACTTCAAAAGTTTTAATTGAAGCGGGAGCCCTTCCTGAGTTTAGCCAGTGCGATGCAAGTGCAATTCCTGAACTTCAAAACAATAGGAATTTAAATAATGAAATTTACCCGAAAAATAGTTTTACAGAAGTTTATAACCGGAAAAGTAATTCAAACTTTGACGTTAAAAAAAGTTTAGTTCCGGGAGATGTACTTATATGGGGATTTACAGGTTCCGGAAATGACCCTGAATTTCAGCATACAAATATATTTGAAAAGTATATAACAGACAACGGGGGTGCATGGGTTTCGATAGGAGATCCTGGAAGTAACAGTAAAATCCAGGAACAAACTTACAAATTTAGTGATAGCGATAGTATTCGTTACATCACTCACGTATGGAGGTCAACAATTGACCCAAAAAAATCCCTTTACGAAGAAGCAATAACGAAGGCAAAAACTTTAACCGGAGAATATATTGATAACTTTCAATTTGTTGATAAATTGTATGCTGACGGACTCCTAACAAAAGACCAGTATGAGGACATAATTGGTGGTCAGAATGTTTGGACCAGAATTTTTAATTCTCAGGAAGATATGGAATTTATTCTTGAAGTTTTGGAAGAAAATTATGTTGCCTATGGAGGGAATTTAAATAATATTATCAATTTAGAAGGTCCAAATTTATACAAAAGTTATTTGGCATCTGATTTTTCAAAAGCTTTTGAAATGGTTCAAACTAACAAAGAACTAGTTATAAATATAAAAGGACCAAACGGGAACACAATTCTTAACCTTGCAACACAGAATATTAATTATGAAAATAGAATTGAATATTTATTGAGAAATGGTGCAGACCCAAATATTAAAAATGACGAAGGAAGAACCCCTCTTGTTTATGCCGTTTCATATGGCTCTCCCTCTTCAATCAGACTTCTTATCCAATACGGAGCAGATGTTTATGTTAAAGATAGTCAGGGTAAATGTATTTTGGAATTTATTTCGAACAGAGCGCATAGCGCTGAAAGAACGGAGATTGTTAATATTTTAAATCAATATGAAGATTTGCAATGTTAATTTATTAAAAATAATTAAAATGTGGGTGCTAGGATTTGGCGTCGGAAACAAGTTCCTCGCTGCATTTTCTTTTTCGAAGAAAACACAAACCCAGGGGTTCGAATCAAATTAATAAAATGTGGGTGCTAGGATTTGGCGTCGGAAACAAGTTCCTCGCTGCATTTTCTTTTTCGAAGAAAACACAAACCCCGGGGTTCGAATCAAATTAATAAAATGTGGGTGCTAGGATTCGAACCTAGGTAAGGATAAACCACGTGGTCCTAAGCCACGCCCGTTTGACCACTCCGGCACACCCACGTTATTTGTGTAATGGACAAGCCAAAGAATATTGGCGACATCCGGCACACCCATATGTTTATACATTAAAAGATAAAGTTAGAGTATAAAAAGTTTTATAAATTTTTTCGGATTCTATTTTTATGGATTACGAAGAGACAATTCTAAAAAACAACAGATATGCAAATTCCCTGACCATTACAATAATTATTTCTGGAATTTCATTAATCTTGTGGCTCTTTAATAATATTTTTAATTTTACTTTTTACGCTGACTTTCTTTTGGGAATATTTGTTTTATTTATTATAATCTCAATAATATTATACTTAAGTATTAAAAAATGAGAAAATTATCAAAAATTAATTAGGAGAAAATTATTTTTTATTATCACTCGTATTATTGTTCTTTTTTTCTTTTGACTCTGCTTCTTTTTGTTTTATTTTTTCTTCAAGGTCAAGCTTTTCTATCAGTTCTTTATACCTGTTTCTTATTGTAACCTCGGTAATTCCCGCTATGTCGGCAACTTCTCTTTGTGTTTTCTTTTCATCATTCATCAAGGCTGCAACGTAAAGCGCCGCCGCTGCAATTCCTGCAGGACCCCTTCCTGAAGTAAGTTCAACATCCTTTGCATGGTCAAGGATTTCAAGAGCATCATTTTGTGTTGCAGGAGATAAATTCAAAACTGAAGAAAACCTTGAGATATAATCTTTAGGTGAACTTTGCTTCACTTTTATTCCAAGCTTTCTTATTATAAACCTGTAAGTTCTTCCTATTTCTTTTCTTTCAACATCTGAAGCCGTTGCCATTTCATCAAGGGTCCTTGGAATGTTGTAAGACCTGCATGCGGCATAAAGGCACGCTGCAATAACTGATTCCATGCTCCTGCCTCTCACCAATCCTCTTTGCAGAACATAATTGTAAATACGGGACGCTTCATCCTTAACAACATTTGGCAAATCAAGGTACGAAGAAATAACCCTTAACTCGGCCATTGCAAGCCTAAGATTTCTTTCAATTGAGGTGGAAACCCTTTCCTGCCATTTTTTTAGCCTTAAAAATTTCCTTGTCTGCTTTGGCTCAAGGCGATAAATATCAGAAATTTCCCCGACATTTGTTGTCAGACCTTTATCAAACTTCTGCATTGAAATGGGAGCTCCGCCTCTTCCCTTCTTTTCCCCCTTGTCAAACTTCCCAGACAAATCAATTCCAGTATCAACCATTTTTTCTTCAATGACAAGTCCACAATCACGGCATATTATCTCCCCAAGATGGGTATCAAAAATAAGGTTTACTCCACCACATTCAGGGCATTCTTTTATGTTAGGCATCTTTTAGAATTTTTAAGAGTTTAAGTAACGTTTATAAAGGAGATTCATTTATAAAGCTTTTGGTTGGCTATTTTCCCGAGGAAAAACGGAAAAATAACTGAAAAAGTAAAAAAATTCAAAAAATCAATGCTGAATTAAACTTACAAAATTAACCCGTTTTTAGGATAAGAAAAAAATAAAAGGTTTTTGCCATTCAAGTCCAAAAACCTTTTAAACCGACCAGACCTAAAAAATAGGTAGGAAAATTCTAAAATGGAAATGCCAATAGATATGCAGCATCAACAGATGGGCTATGATAGGACTGCAACAATGTTTAGCCCTGAAGGGCACCTTTTACAGGTAGAATATGCAGAAAAAACCGTAAGACTTGGAAGTTCAAGCATTGGAATGGTCTGTTCAGATGGGGTTTTTATACTTGCAGATAAAAGAAATGAAGATCTTCTTGTTGTTCCAGATTCGGCCCAGAAAGTTTATGAAATAGACGCCCACATAATTTCAAGTGTTGCAGGACTGATTTCTGATGCCAGAGTTCTGATTGAAAAAGCACAGATTCTTGCTCAGCAGCATAGGGTAACATATGATTCGCCTATAGAACCTGAACTTATAATAAAAGAGATTGCAAATTTAAAACAGCAATTCACTCAATACGGAGGCGCAAGGCCATTTGGAGTTTCAGTTATGGTTGCGGGAATGCAGAATAAAAAAGGAAGGCTTTACACAAGCGATATCACAGGAAATTATTATGAATATTATTCAAATGCCATTGGTGAAGATGATTCTCAGATAAAAGACCAGTTAAGAGTAAAATACAAAAAAGAACTTACGCTAAAAAAAGGAATTGAACTTGCAATTGAAATTATAAAGAAGGTCAAAGGCGACAAATTTAAAATAGACCGGTTTGAGCTTGCATATTTAGAAAACAGCAAAGAAGAGATAAAAAGGCTTGAAGGAAAGAAGATATTGGAATTAAAATGACTGAAACGACGGCAAGAATAAAAAAGGGTGGACTTAGATTTGAGATTCTGGTTGATTTAGAGGAAGCCTTAAAATTCAGGAAGGGGGAATCTGATTATCTTAACCCTTCTGCTGGCAGGATTTTTAGTGATGTAAAAAAAGGAAATGTTGCGTCTAAAAACGAACTTGAAATTGCATTTGGCACAAATGACCCCCTAAAAATCGCAAAAGAAATTGTAAAGCATGGTGAAATTCAGACTGATCAGGAGCATAGGGACGAAGAAAAAGAAAAGAAGATAAAACAGGTTGTTGACTTTTTAAGTAAAAATGCAATTGACCCCCAGTCAGGAAATCCTCTAACCCCTGAAAGAATAAAAAATGCCCTTAAAGAGTCCCATATTATAATAAAAAATACCCCTATTGATTCGCAAATAAAAGAAATCCTTGATAAAATAAGTAATATAATTCCGATAAAAATAGAAACAAAAAGGATAAAAATTATTGTTCCTGCACTTCAAACCGGAAAAGTTTACGGTTTTGTTTCACAGTATAAAGAAAAAGAAAACTGGCTAAACAACGGGGATCTTGAAATTGTTGTTAAAATTCCCGCCGGAATCATTCTTGAATTCTATGACAAACTGAATTCTTTGACTCACGGCTCGGCAGTTAGTGAGGATTTATCCAAATAAAAGAGCCCATGCAAATATTTTTAAAGGGTTTTGACAAACAAGTAAGATGAAAGAAATAAAAATTGGAGTTTACGGCATTAGAAAAAAATATGGAAATTTTAACAGACAAAATTAGTTTAAAAAGTCATCAATTCAGCAATATTAATGGTGAAGGTTCAATCAACACAATAAGCCTATTTTCTTCAGGATTTATGAATGAAATCCCGCTTGCAGAAGGATTAAGATTAATGCCAAAATTGGAAAAAAACTTTAAGGAAAACCATAATTTAAACCACAAAATTGCTGAAGAAGCAATTTATTTTTAAAAAAAGTAATATGGAAAGAAAAGTAGTTATTCCTGGCGAAGTGATTATTGAAGGAGAAGATTACCTTCCTGGCGAACACACTGAAAAAAGAAACGGGCAAATCATTTCAATAAGGTACGGTCTTGCAGAAGAGCAAAATAATTTAATAAAAGTTATCCCTTTATCCGGAGTTTATTCTCCAAGACGCGGAAATGTTGTAATAGGAAAAGTTGAAAATATAAATTCAAACGGATGGTTTGTTGATATTGGCTCAGCAGACAGCGCTTTTTTGTCAATTAATGAAGTTCCAAGATATGTAAATAAAGATGCCATGGAAGAAGTTTTCAAAATTGAGGATATACTTATTGCAAAAATATGGTCGATAGGAAAAAGGGGAATTGACCTTTCTATCAAACTCCGAGGCCTGGGAAAAATCGATGAAGGAATAATCTTTAAAGTTAACCCCCATAAAGTCCCACGAATTATAGGAAAAGAGGGGAGCATGATAAAAATCATAAAAGATGAAACAGGATGCGACATAAACATAGGTCAAAACGGATTAATTTTAATAAAAGGCCCTACAATTGATTCTGAACTTTACGCAAAAAATGCAATAAACTTTGTCGCAGAAAAATCATTTGTGAATGGGCTGACCGAAGAATTAACTAAATGGCTCAAGGAGAATAAAAAATGACGGCAAAGTTTAAACGAAGCGATGGAAGGGAATTTGATGAACTCAGGCCAATAGAAGCAAAGGTCGGAGTTGTTCCTAATGCTGACGGGAGCGCAATGTACAAATCAGGGGACACAATTGCAATTGCTGCAGTTTACGGTCCTAGAAAAATGCATCCGCAGCATCAGCAAAATCCGTCAAAGGGCCAGTTAAGGTGTGATTACAACATGATTAGTTTTTCAGTAAGTGAAAGAATAAGACCCGGAAAAAACAGAAGGTCAACTGAGATAAGTGAAATTACAAAGTGGGCTCTTGAACCGGTTTTACTTTTGGGGATGTACCCAAATCAGGTAGTTGATATTTTTATTGACATAATACAGGCAGATGCCGGAACAAGATGCGCAGGGATTAATGCCGCTTCTCTTGCACTTGCCCATGCCGGAATCCCCATGAAAGAAATGGTTTCGAGTATTGCCGTCGGAAAACTTGATAAAACCCTTGTTACAGACCTAACAAAAGAGGAAGAGGATTATGAGGGAGGAGAAGGTCCTACAGACATTCCTATTTCAATGACACATGACGGGAAAATTACCCACATGCAACTTGACGGAAAAATAGGAGTCGAGCAGCTTAAGGATGCAGTTGACCTTGCAAAAGAAGCCTGCGAAAAAATTTACGAAATACAAAAGAAAGCGCTTAAAGATGCAATTGACATGGGAAATGGAGAAAAAAAATAAAAATGAATAAAATAATGACGACCACCGAGCCCACTAGCGAAAGAATAAAAAAATATTTATTGGAGGGAAAAAGGTTTGACAAAAGAGGCCTTTTTGATTTTAGAGAAATAAAAATCGAGAAAAATGTTTCAAAAAAGGCAGAGGGTTCTGTTAGGGTAAAAATTGGCAAAACAGAAGTGATTGTGGGAATTAAACTTGATGTAGCTGCCCCTTATCCTGATTCCCCAGACAAAGGAAACCTAATGGTAAGCGCAGATATGCTTCCTTTAAGCTCTCCCCGGTTTGAACTTGGACCCCCAAAATTTGAATCAATTGAACTTGGAAGAGTGACTGACAGGGGAATAAGGGAGTCCGGATTTATTGACTTTGAAAAACTCTGCATAAAAAAAGGGGAAAAAGTATGGACAGTCTTTGTGGATATATATTCAATAAACGATGACGGGAACCTTATGGATGCTGCAGCAATGGGAGCTATTGCCGCCCTCAGACTGGCAAGAATTCCAAAATATGACGAAGAAACCGGAAAGGTTATTTACGGAGAATACGAAAATGAAAGTCTCCCCTTAAAAGAAGACTCTCCTGTCTCAATAAGCATCCACAAGATAGGAAACTCTTTTGTTGTTGACCCTACAAGAGAAGAAGAGGATTTAAGCGAATGCAGAGTAACTCTCACAACTTATGAAGGCGCAATCTCTTCAATGCAAAAAAGCGAAAGTGAGGCTCTAACAATTGATGAAATAAAAAAAATATTTGACATTTCGGAAGAAACTTCAAAAAAAATTTTAAAAGAAATTGAAAAAAAGATAAAGTAAACCTTTAAAAGAAGGAAAAATTAGTATTAAAATGGGCGAAAACTTGTTAGAAAAATATGAAAATCTTATGTTCAGAGATTTAGATTTACAATTAAAAGAATATTTAGATTTAATTAAAAATTGCAGTTTAGATAAATTTTAAAATTAAAATGACACAGCAAATATTAACAAAATATGAGAGGGCAAGAATACTTGGAGCAAGAGCTCTTCAAATCGCGATGAACGCGCCTCTTCTTATTAAAATAAAAAAAGAAGACCTTGAAAAAATAAATTTTGATGCTCTAAAAATCGCTGAAATAGAATTGGATTCAGATGTTTTGCCCATATCAATTCACAAACCGATGCCTAAAAAAAGAGAAGGACAGCTTAAAAAACCAAAAACTCCAAAAATGGATGACACCAAAAAAGAAGAAAGCGAGGAGAAACTGGAAAAAGAAATTATTGAAGAAGGGGAAATCATGGAACTTGCCCAGCCGGAAGACGAGGGGGACGAAGGATTTGATAGCGGCGGGGATTCAGGAGAAGATTAAGTTACAAGATAAAAGTATTATTTTCACAAACAAGAAAAATCAAAAATTCTAAACATTTATTAATTTAAAATCATTTGCTTTTTAATGATTATAAAAGGGGTTAAAGGGAAACTTATTAAAGATTCCAGAGGGGAATTAACCGTCGAGATTTTTATACGGACTAATGTTGGAAAATTCAGTTCTTCCGCGCCAAATGGAAAATCAAAAGGAAAATACGAGGCAAAACCCTACGTAAAGTCAATAAATAAAGACATTGAATCACTTGAAAAACTATCCGACTATTTTTCTGATGAGCATATTGAAAAATTTTCTGACTTAAGAAGAATCGAAGATATTGTAAAGGGGCACATCGGAGCAAACACTCTTTTTGCCCTCGAGTCAGCCGTACTAAAAGCCGTTTCAAAAGAGCAAAAAAAAGAAATATGGCAGTTAATAAACCCCGATGCAAAAAGTCTTCCAAGACTTGCCGGAAATTCAGTTGGAGGAGGGATGCATTCATTGACCGCCAAAAAACCTGATTTTCAGGAATTTTTACTTATTCCGCATTCAAAATCCCCAAAAGAAAACCAAAAAACAAATCTTGAAGCAAAAGAAAAAATAAGAGAATTTCTTAAAAAGAAGGATTCAAAGTTTAATGACAAAAAAAACGATGAAAATGCATGGATGACTGCACTAAACGAAAAAGAAGTTCTTGATATTCTAAATGAACTAAAAATTCCTGCCGGAATTGACGTTGCTGCTTCATCTTTTTACAAAAGGAAAAAATATTACTACAAAAATCCCCCCCTTGACAGGAACAAAGAGGAGCAAATAATGTACCTTAAAAATTTAATAAAAAATTACAATATTTTTTACATTGAAGACCCTTTTGACGAGGAAGACTTTGAAAGTTTTGCCAAACTTCTTAAAATCTGCCCAAATTCCCTGATTGCCGGAGATGACTTAACGGCTACAAACTGCAAAAGAGTTGAAAGGGCAATTGAAGAAAAGTCAATTAATGCCCTGATTATCAAGCCAAATCAAAATGGCTCTCTTATTGAAGTTGCGCGCGTCGTTGAAATTGCAAAAAATAAAGGAATAAAAATAATCTTTTCACACAGGAGCGGAGAAACAAAAGAAAATATATTGGCAGATTTAGCATTTGGATTTGGGGCAGATTTTATAAAATGCGGCATAACCGGAAAAGAAAGAGAAGCTAAGATTGACAGATTAATTGAAATTGAAAAAAAGATGAGATCTGTTTTTTAAAACTCTATGAAAATAAATCAAAAAAAAGTGGATAAGATTAGTTATGGATTAGGGATAAAATATTTATGGTGGTTCTTAGAAGACTATAAAATTTTAGGAGAAAAAAATCTTGAAAAAATCACGGAAAAAAAAATTCTTTACTTGCCAAATCATGTAAGCCACTTTGATTACATTCTTATTCCTCATATTTTAAACAGACATAAAATTCCTCATCCAGCAATTGTTGCCGGTGAGAACATTAACTCCTGGCCCATAAATAAATTATTTTCAGAGGAAACGGGAGCAATTTTTGTTGACAGGGGAAAAATAGAAAACGGAAAATTTTGGAAAAAGAAAGAATCTTTAATAAAATTAAAGAAAGATATTGGGGAGGTTGTTTTTGAAGGATATAGCTTAATGCCCTTTATAGAAGGAACGAGAGGAAACGGATTAAACGTGATGAAAGACCCAAAAGAGAGATATCTTAAAGAATACTTTTATCAAATTTTAAAACAAAATAAAAATTCCGACGATTACATTGGAATAAACATTGCAATAAATTATAAGCCCCACGTCATTGAAAAGCCTTTTTCAAAATGCACTCAATTTTTTAAGGGAAAATTTTTCCTGTTATACTTCGGACTTGATTTATTTTCCTTTGCAACACAACCAATCAGAAAAAAACCAACAGCATACATAAACCTTGGTGAACCTTATCCCTTGAAGGAATTTATAGAAAAACAGGATTCAAGAGGATTGGTTGATTATGTAGGCGAAGATGTGAAAAAGTTATTTAGAGAAATTAAGTGATTTTAAAACCGCATAATTTATAAACCGGATTCTCCCAATAATTTTATTAAATGGCTTTAAGCCGCTCTATTTCCGAAAGGAAAACCACAATAAAAAATGACAAACGTGTACGAGATGAATCCAAATGAATATAATCTAAAATTAGCGGAGGCTCTTAAAAAAATTCCTGAATTTAAACAGCCTGATTGGTCAAGACTCGTTAAGTCTGGAGCTTCAAAAGAAAGACCAATTGATGACCCTGACTTCTGGCACAAAAGAGCTGGAAGCATTTTAAGGCAGATTTACAAGAAAAAAATTGTGGGAGTCAACCGGCTTAGAACCAAGTATGGTTCTAAAAAAAACAGAGGAATGAAACCTGAAGAGTTCAGGAAAGGAAGCGGAAAAATAATAAGAACAATTTTGCAGCAGGCAGACAAAGCAGGATTTACAGAGATAGCTAAAGACATAAAGGATGTCAGAAGTAAAAAACCCGGAAGACAGCTCACTAAAAAAGGAAAAGATTTCCTGGAGGCAATTAATTAAAATGGACGGATACTTTTACAACTGCGACAATTTTGAATTTTTTAGGGATATGATGAAGATAAAGCATGCTTCCCATCCCTGCACTAAAGGAAATCTTTGCTCTGAAAATATTGATTTTTATAATCTCCTTAATTCATCAGTTGTGATTACGAACAATCCTTACAAAGGAGTTTTAATAATTCCAAACGGAAATGAACCAATTGAAGACACAAAATTATATTTAGAAAATTTAACAAGAATCAAACTTACGAGGGCAAAATCAAATGGGAATTAAATACAAAGGTAAAAAAGAGAAACTTTCTAAACTTGGAAGAAAAACCAAGTGGGCCCCATTTTGGATAATATTAAAAAAATTTGGACCCGGAAAAAAGATTCATCCTTCGGCTATCACCCGCCAGAAAAGGTCATGGAGAAGGACAAAACTTCACGTTAAACCAGGAATAAGAAGAAAATCACACTTTGGATAAAAATGGAAGAAGAATACAAAACTAGAATGGAAGTAACGGGAATTAAAAAGGATGGAAAAATTAGTTACGAAACTAAAATTGAAGTTAGCGATAGCCCTGAAAGAGATTCAAAGTTAGCAGAACTTGCAAAGAAAGGGGCAAAAAAAATTTTACAGGATGGGGAATATAATAGTTATAAAATTACAATAGAAATTCGTTAAATATGGCAAAGAAAAAAGAAGAATCGAAAACTGAAAAAATTGAAAGAGAATATATAATTCCTTTAAGGGAAAAAATAAGGCCAAGCCCCCGATACAAAAAAACCCCAAAAGCAATTAAATCAATTAAAGAATTTCTTGTAAGGCATATGAAGATAAGAGACGGTGACCTTAAAAAAATAAAAATTGACAGATTTCTTAATGAAGAAATTTGGATAAGAGGGATAAAAAACCCCGTCCACAAGATAAAAGTAAAAGCCATTAAAGAAGGAGACATTGTAAGAGCTTATTCAGGCGCACTTCCTCCAAAAATAAACTTTAAAAAATTAAGGGAAGAAAAACTTGAAAGTGAGGCAAAATCAAAAAAAGAGGAGAAAAAAACTTTGGTGCAAAAAGCAAAAGAAACCCTTAAGGGCAAAAAAGAGGGTGGGGAAAAGCCCGATGAAAAATCAGAAGAAGAAAAAAAGGAAGAAAAGGAAAAAGAAGAATCTTCAAAAATTGCGCAGGAACAAACTGAAAAAGAGCAGGCAAAATCAATGAAGCACACAACAAAAGTAAAATCTCAGGACCAGAAGCGAGCTGAGAAGAAAGGATACGATCTAACCTCAAGAGGACACTAAAATGACGGACTTTCAGGAGATAAAACTCGCATTAATTATTTAGTTGCACTGAACAGAACAAGTATCTTTTAAACGGAAAACTTAATTTGAAGAATTTTTATGTTTCTGTATCTTTGGGAATTATAAAAAAATTAGAATATCTTTGAAAGATTTCCCAAAAAATTCATGAACTTGCCAAATCAAATATGGAAAACTTCGTATTTTAAAAAATTTAAAACCTATTATTTTGAATTGATTATTTCAAAACCTTACCGGTCTCAAGATACCACAAGTATAAGTCAAGCTCCCCCAAGTGAAGATTGGCTTCTTTACTTATCTTTCTAAGAACGTTTTCAATTTCAAGGTATTTTTTAGGAGTGAGTCTTTTGTTTTTTGGGGGTTCTATAAGCCCATGCTTTGCCAATAAATCAATAATGTGAAAATCAATTATTGCAAGATTTTTGTATCCAATATTTCTTAAAAAATGTGAAGCCTCTTTCATTCCTATCCCTTTTATATTTTTTACAATCCATCTCCTTAAGATTAAATCATCATCTATTTCCTTCAAAAGATTTATTAGTTCATCCTTTTTATCCCGGGATTCAACAATGTATTTTGCCCTTGCATTCGGAAACCTGTGGCCCAATTCTTTTAATTTTTCTGAAAGCCCAGTCTCGGACAAAGTTAAAAATCCATCCCCGATTTCATTTTGGATTTTTATTCCTCTGTTGGCGGAAAAGTTTGCAGTCATGAAACAAAAGCAAAGCTCCTTGAAAATTTCATCCGGTCCCGAAGAACCAACCCTCTCAAATTCTTTTATTCTTGAATCAATCGTTTTTTTTATTTCAATATTTTTTAATTTCCCAATTTCTTTTAATAGGAGTTGCATAAACTAATTTGTAATAAGAAGTTTTTAAATTTTAATTTCCTCAGATATAGTTCAGTTAACTAAAGAATACCAAATTAATTTAATTTTCAATAGCTATAATTATCTTTAAGGTTAAAAGTGTCAATTACATATTTTTTCCATTCTCGAATATGATTTCTCATATATAACCCTTATATCGTTTTAACCGGACAGTATCATTTATCCAATAAGAAAAGTATTTAAGCATATTTTACCTGTTTTAAATAATAAAAAAAGATAAAATGGCTACAGTTATTTCGCCTGAATTATTATGGATTATTGTCATTCTTGTAGTCTGGGAGATGATATGGAAAGGAATTGCCCTTTGGAAGACTGGAAAAAATCAGCAAATTGCATGGTTTGTATGTATTTTTATTATTAATACCGCGGGAATCCTCCCGATAATTTACCTTTTATTTTTTCAAAAGAGAAAAACTCTCATAACAAAAAGTAAAAAGAGATAGGTTAAATTTTTTAATTTTATTTTTGGGGGTTTAAGAAGCTTTTTTCCAACCAAGGTTTTTGCAATCTTTTAAAGTTTTTTTGATTTTTACAGTTATTGAAAATTGTTGTAATATCAATCGAAAGGCAAGAAGTAAGTTTTACAAATGACAAGTCCAACCACCATCAATGGTTATGACTGAGCCGGTCATATAAGCACTTTCATCTGAAGCAAGATAAAGGGCAAGAGCCCCGACCTCTTCGGACTTACCAACCCTTTTGAGGGGAACTGAATTATTAACCATATCAAGGGTTTCCTTTGATCTTAAAAGGTCCTTTGTCATAGGGGTTTCAAAAATCCCAGGGCAAATTACATTTGCAGTTATTTTACGGGAAGCAAGTTCAATTGCTAGTGTCTTTGTAAACATTATAATCGCACCTTTGCTTGAATTGTAAGCAGCCGAAGAAGCAAAAGCGTGAGTTCCTGCAACTGAAGCAATGTTTATTATCCGTCCGCCATCCTTCATGTTAGGAATTGCATACTTTGTCACAAGAAAATACCCACCAAGGTTTACATTTATTATTTTGTCCCAGTCTTTTAAATCAGTGCTAACTACGGGTGTTGGAAAAAATATTCCTGAATTATTTATCAAAATATCGATTTTCCCGTAATCTTTCACCACCTGGTTTAAAACACTTTTTACATTTTCTTCATGAGAAGCATCAACATGATAATATTTTGATTTTGTCTTAAGTTTTTTAAGCGTATTTTTTCCGTCTTTCAAATCAAGAACTGCTATTTTTGCGCCGGCACCAGAAAGTGCTTTTGCCATTCCCTCTCCCAAACCCCCGCTTGCACCCGTTATAACGGCAACTTTATTTTTTAAGTTAAACATTCTTTCCTCTTTTACCCAGTTATAAAATAAGGAATATATTTAAATATATTCTTATTTAAAAAAGGATGGCAAAAAAAGTGGGTGTTGACCTTGGAGGAACTCATATAAGAGCCGGAATTGTTGAAAACGGCAAAGTTGCAAATTACATTAAAATAAAAACTCCTAAAACAAAAGAAAAACTTCTTAAAAAATTATGCGAAGTGATTTCCCTCTCGCTTGAAAAAGGAGGGAAGGAAATTCACGAAATAGGCATTGCAAGTCCAGGTCCTTTAAAAAACGGAGTGATAGAAAATACCCCAAACATTCCTCTCCAAAATTTCAATTTAAAAAAATTTCTTGAAAAAAAGTTCAGGAAAAAAATTATTGTTCAAAATGATGTAAAATGCATTGCATTGTCTGAATTAAATTACGGAATAAAAAAGAAAAATTTTATTGTTATAGCCCTCGGAACCGGAGTTGGCGGGGGAATTATTATTGGGAAAAGTCTTTATACCGGAAAGGGGAACGCGGGAGAAGTCGGACATATGATTATTGAAGGGAAAAAAGACCTTGAATATTTCTGGAAAAGAAGCCTAAAAAAAATGAAAAAAGATTATGGAAAAGAATTTTTTATTAAAAACATTATGAAATCAAAAGACAAAAATGGAAAATTAATTCTTAATGAAATATACACCTTTCTTGGGATTGGGATTGGCTCGCTTGTGAACATATTTGACCCTGAAGAGATTGTTTTGATGGGGGGGGTAAGAGAAGCTGGAAATAAATTTACAAAAGAACTGGCTAAAGAAGCAAAAAAATACACAATCCTAAAAAGATTTCCAAAGATTTCTTGGAGCAAAATTAAACATCCGGGAGTTTTGGGTGCAGGGCTGCTTTTTGAATAAATTTACCAATATTCAAAATCGTCCGCATCATAATCTTTACCTTCCAGACCGGAATCTAATCTGCGTTTAAAATTTATTATTAGAAAAAAGTTTTGTTCTCAGAACTCCATTTTGAAAAATGGGAATTTCTTTTTAGTTAAAAAAGGTTTAATTAATATCAATTATTGACTTTTCCGTTCTAACCTGACAAAGTTTATTATTAGAAATTTATTCCTCGTATTTAGATTCTTGCATCATCACAAGCTTTAAAAATAAAATTCAATATGAGTTTATATTGATTGATGCTCACTTGGTCTAACGGCTATGACGCTAGCCTGTCGCGCTGGAAACCCGGGTCCGACTCCCGGAGTGGGCGAATTTCTATTTTCACATCTTCAAAAAAAGAAAATAGAACTTCCTCCGTGATTCTGACCCGGAAAAATTCAATGATATTTCCTTGTGAAACAAGAACTCCGGGGAAGACGCCCCGAAGTGAAGCGGGAGTGGGCGAGTTTTTGTCATTTCTTGGTAATTACAAATTAGTAAAGTTTATAAATCCTCTAGGGATATATTTTTATGGAAAATAAATATAGTAAGGGAGATATTAAAAAGAAGTCTAGAAGGGAAAGTTTAGTTGATACAGCTGGGCTTATTACATATTCTCTCCTTGCAGGAGCAATTACAGATTATGTTTCAGGATTGAGAGGAATAGGAATATTAGCATCACGGACATATGGGACAGTGATAAATATACCTACTGCAGCACCTTATGGAAAATGGAGAAATTTTTTATACAAAAAAACAAAAACAACTGATGAAAGCTCAAAGTTAAGAAAATATTTAACGGAATTGTTAGCATTTGATACCTTTCAGGTTCCATTGTATGCAACAGTTCTTAGTGTAGGGAGTCTTGTTTCTAATATCACTCAAGGAGAATGTGACATCCTCCGTGCCCTAAAGGGCACGGCGTCCTTTCGTCTTCAATGAAATGAATGGTGCAACTCTTGATTTTTTATATAATCAAAAACTGCTTCATAATTTGACCCGATTGAGCAACAAAA
>Ga0209727_1001149_pt1 | contig 23246 bp, 22 predicted proteins | sample RifGroC1_FD_183995 | JGI IMG/M metagenome (GOLD analysis project Ga0209727, IMG submission 183995) | Groundwater microbial communities from Rifle, Colorado, USA - Groundwater C1 (SPAdes) (version 2) | ecosystem: Environmental > Aquatic > Deep subsurface > Groundwater | place: Rifle, Colorado...
CTGCGGGGTTTGGGAAATTACTGTTTGCGGGATCTGACTTTCTTCAAAGAAGATTCTTCCTTGAATTTCGGAAATTGTATTTCTATCAAGTTCGGGATTAACCTCCTCAAGAATTTCTTCAGAAACCTTAGGAGAAGGTTTTGTGGAGAAAGTTCTATAGACTCCAAAAAATACCCAAAAAACACCGGTTATTGCCGTCATAATTGCGATTGAAACATAACTTGGAAGTTTAGATTTATTCATTTTTTGTTTCCAAGATATGGCGTGCGGCCGGAAGTTACAAGAACCAAATTTTTTACTCCTTCTTGGTCGGTTGATGAAATTCCAACTGTATCTATTTTAAGAGGCCGTCTTAGTCTCTCTATGTCTGCCAAAAAATTCTGAAGGGCAGGGTAGTCACCACTTACGCTTACAGTAAAAGGCACTCCCAAGGCCCCTTCCGGAAGTTCTTCCACGTCTTGTCTGGATTTCGGCTTGGCCTCTCCGAGAAGAGTTATTTCTCCTATTGATATTCCTAAAATATTTGTTGAGCGACTTGTCGCCAGTGCCTCGATTTGCCTAACCAGGGTTTCCGGTTGTGGATTTGAGGGAACAGAAAATTCAACTTGCCCGATTGAGGCACCTTCAGAATCAAAGGCCAAGTGAGCCTTTCCCAAATTTTGGATTTTTTCATCCATCTTGTTGGCTATTTCTTCTTTTTCTCTGACATCGCGGATAAGTTCGGCAATTGTAACCGCCGTAGGACGAAGTGCAAAAAAGGAGAAAAAGGCAATAGTTGACGCCGAAAGAATAATCTCCAAAAACATCTTAACATCCTGGCGTCTTCGATAGACGTTAATTATGTTAAGAAAAACTTCTTGGTATCTAAGATATCTTGCTCTCCAGCCCGAAGGCATATTTTTCCTTTCTTTATTTAGCTAATTTTATGGTAAAAATCAAACTACCGTCCGTCCCTTCAGAACTTGAAATACCGACCAAAGAAACTTCTTTGAACTTTTGGCTGGCCTTAAGGTTTGCAATGAGTTGAGCAATGTTTATTTCATTTTGAGTAATGCCTTTTACCTGAAAGGATTCCCCATTGAATGAAACAGAAGCCAGGAAGGAATCGGCCGGGAGGTAACTGGTAATTATTTTTAAAGTTTCGGCAAAAGGCTCATTGGCCAACGTAAGACTTGCGAAAATTCTAAGCCTTTTTTGTGTATCTTTAAATTCTTTTTCAAAGTCGGCATCGGCCGCAATTGCTGCCTGCTTTTGGGTAATTAGTTCATTCAGGTCGGTGCTTCTGGCATCCAACCAAAAGCGGGAAAGGAATGCAAGCATGACAATCATTTCGGTTATAATGACCATTATTCTGAAAGTTGAAAGAGCCCACTTAAGGATACGGCCTAAAGTTGAGCCTTCAAATTCCTCTTGGGGTAGTAAATTTACTTCTTTTTCTTTTTTGGCAGGCATAGTGGGTTCACCTCAATATAGCACATGGAAAGTTGTGAAAGAAGCCAAGTGGCTAGCCTATTTCTTTTTAGAAGATTTTTTCTTGACTTGCGGTTTGGACTTTGTGTGGGGAAGCAACTTAGAAAGGCCAGATTTGATTCTTGCTGCCTTGTTTTTATGGATAACGTGCTTTTTTGCGGCCCTATCCACCAAAGATATCGCCTTTTGTATTTTTTCTTGTGATTTTCCCTTTTTGGCAAGCCTAAGGGCAACTTCAAGATTTTTTCTAACCGCCGAGTTGACTGACAGTTTTTTCTTTGACGATCTAAGGGCTCTTTTGGCTGTTTTCGTTACAGGCATGTTGCTAGTATAATCAAACCAAACTTGAATATCAATCCATGAACGAGTTCATAAAAAACGGTAAAAAATTTTTAATAAGACCCCAGAACTCCGTGGTTTCCGCGGCTTCTGTAATTATGGTAATGGTTGTTGCCTCAAGAATCCTGGGACTTATTAGACAGAGGGTTTTGGCTAATTATTTTGCGCCAGATGAACTTTCCCTTTTCTTTGCAGCCTTTAGACTTCCGGATCTTCTTTTTGAAGTTTTGGTCTTTGGAACTTTTTCTTCTGCTTTTATTCCTGTTTTTACAAAAGAATTTAAAGAAAGGAAAAGTTTGGCGTGGGAGACGGCCGGGAGAGTTGTAAATATAGGACTTCTTATTTTTGTTGTTTTTGCATTGCTTTTTGGAATTTTTGCGCAACCTATTTATTCTTTTATGGCTCCGGGCTTTAGCGAGGCGGAAATCTTAAGGATAGCTCAAATTGCCAGAATTTTGTTTGCAGCCCAAGGATTCTTTGTTGTAAGTTATATTTTAACGGGTGTGCTTGAGTCCCAACGCAGATTTTTGGTACCTGCCTTGGCGCCAGTTTTTTATAATCTCGGCATAATTCTTTTGACGGTTTTGCTTTCTCCTTCTTTGGGACTTTTGGCCCCAACACTCGGGGTAGTATTGGGGGCACTCGCGCATTTTTTGACCCAACTTCCCCTAGCTCATAAACTTGGCTTTAAATTTGTTTGGGGAATAAGGCCGGATGAAGGAACTAAAAAAATTGGCAAACTTGCACTTCCCCGTGTAATTGACCTTTCTTTTGATCAAATAGGTAAGACGGCAGAGCTTTTTCTGGCAAGTTTGATTTCAACGGCTTCATATACCTATTTTACCTTTGCAAATATTCTTCAGGTTTTGCCGGTTACACTATTTGGTACTTCTTTGGCCAAAGCCAGTCTCCCTCTTCTTTCCAGGCAAGGGGATGACCCGATAAGTTTTAGAAAAACCCTGCTTACTGCCATTTCTCAATCAATTTTTTTAACCGTCCCCATATCGATTGCGCTAATAGTCCTAAGGATTCCTGCTGTCAGGCTTGTGTATGGGACCCGCATCTTTGACTGGGCTTCAACCGTGCAGACCGGAATGGTTCTTTCAACTTTTGCGCTTGGGATTACCTTTCAAACTTTGGTTGCAATTTTGGGAAGGGCCTTTTTTGCCCTGCATGACACAAAAACTCCAGTTTTTGTTTCTTTTGTCGGGCTTTTTCTTTTGGTTGTCGGAGACTTTTTGCTTGTAATCTATTTTGGACTGCCTGTTTGGGCTTTAGCAGCCTCGTTTTCTTTCAGTGTATTCATTGAGACCATCCTCCTTTTTTATTTAATGGAAAGAAGAATCGGAGGAATTTTAACTAAGGGGACGTTTATCAGATTTTTTAAAATTCTTTTGGCGTCAGTTCCTTCCGGACTAACGATGTACTTTATTTTGAAATTTTTTGATAGAAGCGTTTGGATAAAAAGAATTTCTTTCGTTTCTGCAATAAACCTGCCGTTTGAAAGGTTTGTTCTTGACACAAGGTATACTTTGAATCTTTTGATTTTAACTTTCATAGTTGCGGCAGTTGGAATGGCCATTTATTTTGGGATTTCCTATTTAGCCAAATCAGAAGAGCTGGTACTTTTATTTAGTACGGTCAGAAGGATTTTTCAAAGGAAGAAAGTTATTGTTTCTTCTAAAGAGACCATATCTACTCCCATAGATGAGCCCTCATAGATCTTGACCCCGATTTAATCGGGGTTGACATCCTTTAGCACTCGTGGTATGTTAGCGCTAATGCTTCGACGGATTCGACTTCGCTCACCGTGGTGAGTTATATCGAACCACTGCGCTCAGCACTATAGTGGTGAGCGAGCGAAGCGAGTCGAACCATGACTGACGGACTTTCTGCTAGACAAACTCAAATATTAAAAGCCTTAATTGACGAATATATAGACACCGCAGTTGCGGTGGGTTCGGAGGCTTTGGAGAAAAAGTACAACCTTGGAGTTTCCCCGGCAACTATAAGGAGCGAAATGGTTGCATTAACGAAGGCGGGATATCTTCGTCAGCCTCACACTTCAGCTGGCAGAATTCCCTCTCCTGTTGGTATGAAATTTTACATAAACCAGCTAATGGAGGAAAAACAGATGAGTGTAACCGACGAGGTTAAAGCAAAAGAAGAAGTTTGGGATTCAAGAGGCGATTTGGACGAACTTCTTGAGGAAGCTACACACGCTCTGGCAGCCCACACAAGAAATTTAGCAGTTGCCTCGACCGACGACGGAAAAGTTTGGCGGTCAGGATATGCGAATGTTTTTGAAAATCCGGAATTTTCCGATTTAACTACCTGTTCAAGTTTATTCTCTTTTATCGAAGAAGCGGAAAGACTCCATGAGCTTTTCTTTGAAAGACTTACCTCGGGGAGTCCAATTGATGTTTTTTTTGGGGAAGATTTGGGTTGGGCCGGACTAACTCCAGTTGGAATTGTCGCAACACACTTTAGTGTGCGGGGAAAAAACGGGGCACTCGGGGTAATTGGGCCGATTAGACTAAAATATCCGACAGTAATTCCGATTTTGAGATACTTTAAGAACTTAATTGAGGAAGTAGCGAATAAATGAAAGCTAAAAGCGAAAAGGGAAAAGGGAAAAGTTTAGAAACTGAAGTACTGAAGAACCAGCTTGCAAGGGCATTGGCTGACTATGATAATTTAAGAAAAAGAGTTGAAAGGGAAAGGCAAGATATTGAGAAATTTGTTTCTCTTAGACTTATACTTAGACTTTTATCTGTTTTTGATACACTAGAGGTAGCCCAAAGTCATCTCAAAGACCAAGGGCTGCAAATTGCAGTTGGCGAGTTTAGGAAAGTATTAGAAGAAGAAGGACTGGAAGAGATAAGGCCTGCCAGGGGAGAAAAGTTTAATCACGATATTCATGAGGCCATAGAGAGCGTTTCCGGAGGAAAAGAAGGAGAAATTGTGGAAGTTGTTTTAAGTGGATGGAAGTTTAAAGACGGTCCGGTTGTTAGGGTTGCAAAAGTGAAAGTGAGCAGAAGCTCATAAAAAATAATATGAGTAAAATTGTTGGAATTGATTTAGGAACAACAAATAGCGTTGTCGCTGTTATGGAAGGGGGCCGACCAAAGGTTATCCCCGCGGCCGATACTGGCCGAAATATCACTCCTTCTGTTGTTGAACCGGTTAAAAACCTTGTGGGGGACGTTGCAAAACGCCAAATGATTCTTAATCCCAAAAATACAATCTATTCGGTTAAAAGATTGATGGGACGAAGATTTACAGATGACGAGGTCAAAAGAACTCAAAAAATGGTTCCCTACGAGGTTAAATCGGGCAAAAGCGGAATGGCCGACCTAGAGGTTGAAGGAAAGACCTATACTCCCCAAGAAATTTCGGCAAGAATTTTAATGAAGCTTAAAAAAGACGCAGAAGCCTATCTTGGAGAAAAAGTTGAAAGCGCTGTGATTACGGTTCCGGCCTACTTTGACGATTCCCAGAGGCATGCAACAAAACAAGCGGGAGAGATTGCGGGACTTAAGGTTGAAAGAATAATTAATGAGCCGACAGCTTCGGCTTTGGCCTACGGACTTGATAAAAAGAAAGCTGAAAAGATTGCAGTTTACGATTTGGGCGGAGGAACTTTTGATATTTCAATTCTGGAACTCGGTGAAGGAGTATTTGAGGTTAAAGCGACAAACGGAGATACGCACCTTGGCGGAGATGATTTCGACGCACTAATTGTTGACTACATTTGCGACGAATTTAAAAAAGACAATGCGGTTGACTTAAAGGCAGATACCCAAGCACTCCAAAGAGTCCGGGATGCTGCTGAAAAAGCCAAAATTGAGCTTTCGGCCGCAAATGAAGTTGAAATAAACCAGCCTTACATTACTCAAAAAGACGGCCAGCCCATGCATTTAACACTGAAGCTGACCCGGGCAAAACTTGAAAGTTTAGTAGAGGAATTAATTGAAAAAACAATGAAGCCGGTCGAGGCCTGTTTGAAAGACGCGAAACTTGATCCGCACGGCGTTGATGAAGTCATTTTGGTTGGTGGAATGACCAGAATGCCCAAAGTAATCGAAACCGTCAAAAACTTCTTTGGCAAAGAACCAAACAAATCGGTCAACCCCGATGAAGTTGTGGCAATCGGGGCAGCTATTCAGGCCGGAGTTTTGGGCGGAGAAGTTAAGGATATTCTTCTTTTAGATGTAACTCCCTTGACTTTGGCAATTGAAACTCTGGGAGGAGTGGCCACGCCCATGATTCCCAGAAATACAACCGTCCCGACTTCCAAAAGCAATATTTTTTCAACTGCAGCCGATAATCAGACTCAAGTTCAAATAGTTGTCACCCAAGGCGAGCGCCCGATGAGTGCCGACAATAAAACTCTGGGAACATTTACTCTTGACGGAATTCCTCCGGCCCCCCGCGGTGTTCCCCAAGTTGAAGTTACTTTTGACATGGATGCATCGGGAATTTTAACCGTGACGGCAAAAGATAAAGCAACGGGCAAGACTCAAAACATTAAAATTACCGGCGCCGTGGGGCTTTCCGACGATGAAGTCAAAAGAATGCAGGAAGAGGCCGAGAAACACAAAGAAGAGGATACGAAAAAAGCGGAATTAATTGAAGCCAAAAACAAAGCTGACCAAATGGTGGCAGTGGCCGAAAAATCCCTCAAAGATGCAGGCGACAAGGTTCCGAAAGATGTAAAAGAAAAAGTCGAAGAAAAAGTAAAAGCACTTAAGGATATTTTAGAGAAAGGGACTAAAGAAGAAATCGAAACAGCGACAAAAGATTTGAGCGATACCCTTTCTCAGATAGGACAAGCAATGTATGGTTCGCAAGGGGGTCAAAAGCCAGAAGAAGCCGCCTCCGCCGAAGGCTCTGGCGAGCCGAAGGAAGAGAAAAAAGAGGAAGATAAAGACGAAGCCGCCTCCGATAAATCTTCGGCGAGCCAAGGAAAGAAAGATGAAAAAGCCAAGGGCCCTGAGCCTGCCGAAGGGGTTGAAGAGGGTGAAGTTGTAGAATAAAGGTGTGGCTTCAAAATCAGACTACTACGATATTTTGGGTATCTCCAAAGCGGCCAGTGCCGACGAGATAAAAAAGGCTTATCGGAAGCAGGCGTTGGAGTGGCATCCGGATAGACATAGAGACGAAAAAGAAGCTGCAGAAAAGCGTTTCAAAGAAATAAACGAAGCTTATCAAGTTCTTTCCGACTCCCAAAAACGCCAAGCCTATGACCAATTTGGCCATGACGCTTTTTCTCCGGGGGGTCCTTCGGCAAGCTCAGGATTCTATGCCGGGGGAGGTGGGCCATTCACTCAATCCGGTCGTTATGGACCTTTCACTTATACCTATACAACCACCGGCGGAGACGGAGGAAATCCTTTCGCAGGAATGGATTTTGGCGACCCTTTTGACATTTTTGAACAATTCTTCGGAGGAGGAAACCCTTTTCGTCAAACCCACCAAATTCCGCGGTACAGCCTAACCATTGATTTTATGGAAGCAATTAAGGGGGTCACAAAAGAAGTAACAATTGAAAGTAAGCGTCGCAAAATAAAAATTCCGGCAGGGGTGGATGAAGGCTCAAGAATCAATTTTGGCAGTTTTATGCTTTCGATTAATGTGCGACCACACAAGATTTTTGAAAGAGATGGGGAAGACATTTATGTAAAGGTGGGCATCCCCTATTCTTTGGCGACCTTGGGAGGAGAAATTTCTGTTCCAACAGTTGATGGCGACGTAAAAATCAGAGTTCGTGCCGGAACTCAAGGCGGGACAATGGTTCGCCTTCAAGGTAAGGGCGTACCTTATATACATGGAAGGGGCGCCGGTGACGAATACGTCCGCCTCAATGTTTTAGTTCCCGAAAAGCTCAACCGTGACCAAAAACGTAAAATAGAGGAGTTACAAGAAGAAGGACTTTAGTTTTTCACTACACCACTACGTATTGGTGTAGTGTTATATTCCTTCTTTAGTTTCTGGGTTTTCTTTTGAACTCTTCGGAAAAGGCTTCTTTTAAACTTCTATCAGTTGCTTCTTTTCCTTTCACTCCTTCCAGAAATTTTTCCAGTCTTGAATTTTGACTTTTTGCCTTCGTATATTGTACAAGGGCGAAAAGAGCATTCGGAAGTTGAAATTCAAGGGGTATTGGAGGAAGGTTTTTGGGCATATCGTATTTAACAGGAAGTTTAGATATAACCTCCTCAAGACCTTTCCCGCCCTGCGAAAGCCACATACTTACCTTGGCGATAGTCGCATAACTTACATGGAGGGTTCTGACAATTTCTTCGAATGTATTATCGGCAAGAAGAAGCTTGGCGATTCTTAGTCTTTTGGCTAGATTTTTTATTTCCTTTGCGGTCAATAAATCTTGCAAAAAATTTGCAGTTTCAATTGGTTCCTTAACAATTCTGAAAGAGTTAATCAAATCGAACATAAGCTCCATTTGCTCATTTCTTGATAGTTTTTCTACTCTTTTAGGTTTATGATAAAAAGTGGTTCTACCCATTTCACTACATCAATACGTAGTGATGTAGTATAGACAGATTATTACTTTTCGGGATTAATTGTCAATTATCAAAAGGTTTTATTTCTGTCCCTTCCCGAAAAACTCACAAGAGGGCAAAAAAGAATTATTGAGGAGATGGAAGAGAAAGGCCTCTGATTGACTTCTTTTTGACTTCAGAGTAAACTTTAGAAAGATTAAGTTTGGAGATGGTGGGACGAGTCCCGCCATTTTTTTTAGAGGAATATGCAGACACCAAGAACAGAATTTGCACAGGCCTTAAAAGCTGTCGCAACCGAGCGGGGGCTAGACGGGGCAGTTATTTTAGAAACCATAAAACAGGCAATAATTGCCGCCTATCGCCGTGATGCAAAAGAACAGGGAGAAGATGTGGACACAATGGATTTTGACGTTGAGATAAACCCCGTCAACGGCGAGGCAAAAGTTTTTGCTTGGCCGGCTGATATGCCCGAAGAGAAAAAAGATGTAACTCCCCCCGGATTTGGCCGAATTGCAGCCCAAACTGCGAAGCAGGTTATTCATCAAAAAATTCGAGAAGCTGAAAAAGGAGCAATTATGGATGAATTTTCCGGCCGTGTGGGAACTTTAATTTCCGGCATGATTCTGCGTTTTGACGGAAGCAATGTTCGGGTTGATATAGGCCGTACAGAGGCCATAATGCCGGCCAGCGAGAGAATTCCGTCCGAGCGGCTTTCAGCAAATCAGCGCTTGACTTTTCTGCTTAAAGCAATTGAGGAGGGACCAAAAGGTAAAGACATAATTCTTTCCCGGGCCGACCCGCTATTTGTTGAGAAACTTTTTGCACGAGAAGTTCCCGAAGTTGCATCGGGCAGCGTGATTGTCAAGATGACAGCCCGCGAAGCCGGAGTCAGAAGTAAAGTTGCGGTTTTCTCAAATGCTTCAGGTGTTGACCCGGTTGGAAGTTGTGTCGGCCAAAAAGGAGTGAGAGTTCAGGCGGTTACAAACGAACTTGGAGGAGAAAGAGTTGATATTGTGCCTTGGAGCGAAAACACGAAGGAACTTATTGCCTCTTCCCTTTCCCCTGCTGAAAATTTGTCAGTAATTTTAGATGAAGAAAATAAAATTGCTAAAGTTTTCGCTCCGGAGGAGATGCTTTCTTTGGCCATAGGCCGTGAGGGGCAAAACGTTCGTTTGGCTGCAAAGCTAACCGGTTATAGAATTGAAGTTGAGCCATCTTTACCCAAAAAGGCAGCTAAAACCAAGAAGGTTAAAAAGGTGATAAAGAAAAAATCAGCCAAGAAAAAAATTGAGGATGGAAGCAAGAAGTAGGATGCTGGAAAATGAAATTAGAAGTGAGAATATCCAATCTCTAGTCTCAACTTCTAATCTCGAGGATTTTAAGCATGAAGAACGAGAAACCAGCAAATACAACCAGTAAATTACGGCCTCCTATTATTGCAGTCCTAGGCCATGTTGACCATGGTAAAACAACTCTTTTGGATGCAATCAGAAAAACTTCTGTAGCGGCCCGTGAAGCCGGAGGAATTACACAAAGTATTGGCGCGTCAAAAATTACTTTTACCAGCGAAGCTGGCAAAGACGATAGCATCGTCTTTATTGACACTCCGGGACATGCTGCATTTTCCAAGATGCGAAGCCAGGGTGCAAAGGTGGCGGATATTGCAGTTTTAGTTGTTGATGCTTCGGATGGAGTCAAACCGCAAACTCTTGAGGCGCTTGACGCAATCAGGCAAGCCCAGATTCCTTTTATCGTTGCGGCAACCAAGATGGATCTTCCTTCGGCATCCCTTGAGACTGTTCAGGGGCAACTTGAAAAAGAAGGAGTTACTTTTGAAGGCAGAGGCGGAGATGTTCCTGTTGTGGCTGTTTCGGCTAAAAAAGGTACTGGACTCAACGAACTTCTTGGGACGATAATTTTAGTTTCCGAAGTTAAAGGAGTAGAAGGAAATCCCGAGGCTAATTTGGAAGCTGTTGTTATTGAAACTTCAAAAGACAAAAGGGGTCCCCTTACCTCGGTTATTGTAAGAGATGGAACCTTAAAAGTTGGCGAGGAGGTATTTTGCGGGGGAAAAAGTACAAAAGTAAGGGGACTTTTTGATGGAAACTTAAAGCCGGTCAAGGTGGTTTTACCGTCCGAGCCTGCACAGATTTTAGGATTTGAAGACCCCCCCGAAGTTGGAAATATCATAAAAAGTGTAGCCGAAGCAGTGCCGTTCCAAAAACAAGAGACGATTCAATCTCATCCGTTCGAATCCGAGGGGCAAATTTCGATTATAGTAAAAACTAAAAATGCAGGAGCCCTCACCGCAATACTCGCAAACTTGCCCAAAGAGATTGTAGTTATCGATTCCGGAGTTGGAGACATTTATGAGTCAGATGTCTTAAGAGCCAAAGCTTCGAATGTAAAATATATTTTTGCCTTTGAATCTAAGGCAGGGAGCGACGTTCTCAAATTGGCGGCAAGCGAAGGGGTAAAAATTGAAATTTTCAAGGTGATTTATGAGCTTTTTGACAAACTTAATGAATTTATTAAAGGCGGCCAGGTCGAAATTTTAGGCAAAGCAGAGATAGTAGCTTCTTTCCCATTCAATAGGAAGAAAATTGCAGGCTGTAAGATGAAAGAAGGCAAAATCGGAAAAACCGATGAGTTGATTTTGATGAGGCAGGATAAAGAAATAGGGCGTTTAAGGATTAGTTCTCTAAAAAGAAAGAAACAAGAAATTACAGAAGCTAAATCTGGCGAAGAATTCGGGGTTTTGTTTGAGCCCCAGCTTGATTTTGTTGTCGGCGATATGTTAGTATCCGTGCGAAAGTAATAATAAATGGAAAACTCTTTTGGTTCTATAGTTGGCGCAGCACCTTCGATTTTAATTGCGCTTCCCACAAAGCTTAACTTTGATGCTGTTGCCGCCGGGCTTTCTCTTTATTTGGCCTTAAGAGAAGGAAAGGATGTTTCTATTTTCTCACCATCTCCGATGTTGGTTGAGTTCAATCGTTTGGTCGGGGTAAATAAAATAGCAAACGAGGTAGGGAACAAGAACTTAACTATGAAATTTGTGGATTATAAAGCAAACGACATTGAAAGGGTCAGCTATGACATTGAAAATGGCGAATTTCGCCTAACCGTAATCCCCAAACCCGGAGCTCCTTCTCCCAAAAAAGAGCAGGTTGCAATCAGCTATTCGGGAGTTAACGCAAGTTGTGTTATTTTAGTTGGAGGAGAAGCATATACCGACTTTCCCGCACTTTCTTCACCAACATTTGGTGGTGTAAAAATTGTCCATATTGGAATCAGGGCAATAACTGCCCCGTCTGACAGGACAGTCCTTTCTTTTGCAAGACCGGCATCATCCCTGTCGGAACTTTCTGCAGCTTTAATCAAAGAAAGCGGTATAAATTTGGATGTTGATATGGCTTCAAATCTTCTCGCGGGAATTTGGGAAGGCAGCCGTGAACTTAAGGGCGAAGATGTATCCGCAGATACTTTTGAGACAGTGGCAACCTTAATGCGAACAGGAGCAAAACTGGCGCTAAAGCAGAATGTGGTAGGCTCTTACCCCATTGCCTCGACTCCGCAAGATGAAAAATCGGAAGATGCACCAAAAGATTGGCTTGAACCCAAAATCTATAAGGGCACTTCGGTCAGTTAAATTGCACTTGTCAAATCAAAAATAGCATGTTATTATACCCAAAGATGAACGCTGGGTTTATCCCTCGACTTCTCAAAAAGTCGCTCGGGACTACTCGGAGTAGCATGACAAAATGGCATTAACAACTGAACAAAAGCAGGCTATAATTAAGAAGTTTGCCCGCGAGAAAGGTGACACAGGTTCTCCAGAAGTTCAAATTGCACTTCTTTCGATTCAAATCGAGAAACTTGTTGCCCACCTTAAGGAACATTCTAAAGATGTACACTCAAGACGCGGACTTTTGAGTATGGTTGCCAAGAGAAGAAGATTATTAGCATATCTTCACAAGCGCGACGATGAACGCTACAAGAAACTCATCGCTGAATTGAAACTTGAAAAATAATTTAATGAAAAAAGTCGAAAAATCCATCGAATTAGGTGGACGAAAATTAACCCTCCAAACTGGAGTTTTAGCCCAGCAGGCAACAGGCGCGGTTCTTGCTTCCTATGGCGAAACCGTTGTTTTGGCAACAGTTGTGTCCACACCCCCAAAGCAGGATTTGGGCTATTTTCCCCTCTTTGTTGAATATCAGGAGCGTCTTTATGCGGGGGGAAGAATTAAAGGAAGCCGTTGGGTCAAAAGAGAAGGAAGACCCACAGATAATGAGATTTTATCCGGCCGTTTAATTGACAGATCAATCCGTCCTCTTTTTCCCCATAATTACAAAAAAGATGTCCAGGTAATGATTACGGTACTTTCAGTAGATATTGAAAATGACCCGACAATTTTGGGCGCGATAGCTACATCCGCAGCTTTGGCCATATCCTCAATTCCCTGGAAAGGCCCGGTTGCCACACTCCGCGTTGGGAAAAAGGACGGGACGTATTTTGTAAATCCAGTTGGTTCAGAAATGCAGTTTTCAGATATGGATTTGATTGTTTCGGGGACCGCCGATTCGGTTTTGATGATTGAGGCCGGGGCCAAGGAAGTCTCCGAAGAAGAAATTTTAGGAGGTGTTGAGTTTGCACAAAAAGAAGCAAAAAAAGTCTTAGAACTTATTAACGATCTTTCAAAAGAGATTGGACTAGAAAAAGAAGTTTTGCCAAAAGAGGTTAAGGTCGAGGAACTTAAATCACGAATTAAAAAAGAAGTAGACGACAAATTGATAGACTTGATTTCAAATATGGCAGCCCACGAAGGTGGTTTGTCATACTATGCTGAAATCCAAAATGCTTTAGTTGCGAAATTCAGCGAAAAAGATCCGGCGACTATCGCTTCAATTTTTGAAAAAATCGTTAAAGCTAAAGTTAGAGAAATGACACTTGCCGGCAAGCGCGCAGACGGACGAAAACTTGATCAAATAAGAGAAATTTCAAGCCAAGTTGGGGTTTTACCAAGAACTCACGGAAGTGCAATATTTACTAGGGGTCAAACTCAAGTTTTAACTGTTACAACCCTTGGAGCCCCTTCACTTGGGCAGCTTATCGAGTCGGCTGAAGGCGAAGAGTCAAAACACTACATGCATCACTACTCTATGCCGCCTTATGCAACCGGAGAGACAGGAAGAATTGGCTCTCCCAATAGACGAGAAATCGGACATGGTGCTTTGGCAGAAAGGGCACTGGAGCCGGTTATTCCATCTAATGATAAGTTTCCATACACAATTAGGGTAGTTTCCGAAGTTATGAGTTCGAACGGTTCAACTTCTATGGCTTCAGTTTGTGGCTCAACTCTTTCTTTAATGGATGCCGGAGTTCCGATAACCGCACCCGTTTCCGGAGTTGCAATGGGGTTGGTCGTTGAGGACAAAGGAAAATATGCGATTCTTTCCGATATTATCGGGATGGAAGACTATTTGGTTGGAGATATGGATTTTAAAGTTGCAGGGACAGAAAAAGGAATTTGCGCACTTCAACTAGATGTTAAGACGCTTAATTTGACCACTTCAATATTAAAAGAGGCCCTGGCTCAAGCAAAAGAAGGCAGAGCCTTTATTTTAAAGGAGATGCTTAAAACCTTGGCGATCCCGCACGAAAAAGTTTCTGTTTTTGCTCCAAAAATTAAAGTAGTTAAAGTTCCAGTTGGAAAAATTGGTGAAGTAATTGGTCCGGGCGGACGCATGATTAAAAAGATTATTGCTGACACAGGAGCACAAGTTGAAGTCGAAGACGACGGAACAGTAAATGTTTCAGGTACAAGCTCCGATGCAGTTGACGCAGCCATTGCAACCATTGAAGGGTTAATAAAGGAAGTAGTTGCAGGCGAAATTTACGATGGAGTGGTTAAGAGAATTCAACCATTTGGGGCTTTTGTTGAGATTTTGCCGGGGAAAGATGGATTGGTGCATGTTTCTGATATGGCCGAAGGGTTTGTAAAAGACCCCAACGACATAGTCAAAATTGGAGATGCGGTTAAAGTTCGTGTAAAAGAAGTAGATAATTTGGGAAGAATCAATCTCTCTATGCGTATGGATGCTTCAAAGGATAAGCCCAGGGAAGAAAGAAGGGGCAGTTTCGGAGAGAGACGACCCCACTTTTCTCAATCGGGTCGGGATTCTGGGGGCGAGGGAGGATTTAGTGGCAGACGGACAGGCGCAAGGGGTTTTGGTGGAAGAAGACCCGGTTCCGGTCCGCATTTTCCCACAAGCAGATTTTTGGATAGGGGCAAAAAAGACTTCGGAAGATAGTCTAAGAATACAGTCGAAGTCTATGTGGATTTTGTGTGCTTCTTAGACTTATACTTAGACTGATTACTTACCCATGGATACTGCCATTCAGGAAATAACGTCTTTAAGTACTAAAGTAAAATCTTCGAAACTTCCCGAGAAACTTTCCGAAGAAGTTTTAATTAGACTAGACCAGCTTTCGCGCCTTACTGCCTCTCCGACCTTTTTGCCGGAATTTGACAGAGTAAGAACATATATAGACTGGATTACCTCTTTGCCTTGGAGCATGCGAACACAAGACAATTTGGATTTAACTCATGCCAAGGAGACTCTAGAGAAAAACCACTACGGCTTGGCAGAGATAAAAGACAGAATTTTGGAATATATTTCCGTGATGAAGTTGAAGCAGGAAAAAGGCGAGAGCGAGGATATTATGAGAGCCCCGATACTTTGTTTCGTAGGCCTTGTGGGTACCGGTAAAACCACAATTGCCTTTTCAATAGCAGAAGCCTTAGGCCGAAAATTCGCCAGAATTCCTTTTGGAGGAATGGGAGACCCCTTAGATCTTCGCGGCCAGTCTCGAATGCATGCCGAAGCTGAACCGGGGAAAATTATCAAGGCCTTAAAAGTTACCCAAAGCAAAAATCCCGTGATACTTCTTGATGAAATTGACAGAGTTACAGATGCCGGACGGGCTTCAATAATGGGTGTGTTGGTGGAACTTTTAGACCCCGAACAAAATCACGAATTTGTCGATCATTATCTAGATTACCCTTTTGATTTATCGGAAGCTCTTTTTATTGCAACAGCAAACAATACTACAAATATTTCAACAGCCGTTTTGGATAGGCTTGAACCGATTGGTATGCCTTCATATTCAGACAATGAAAAAATTACAATAGGAGTAAAGTATATTTTCCCCAAAGTTTTAAAAATTCACGGGATTCCCGATGGAGCCCTAACAATAGACGAAGGCGTTTGGCCGCAAATTGTCAGGCCCCTAGGTTATGACGCCGGGATAAGAACTTTGGAGCGAACAATAGAAGGTATTGTTAGAAAAGTGGCAAGAATGATAGTTGAAGGAAAAACTCAATCGGTTAAAATAACCCCAGAGAATGTAAAGGAATTTGTTCCTCAATAATGACCAAAGAAGAAAAGTTAAAATCCTTAAATCAACTTAAGAAGGAAATGTCGGCAGATAAGAATTTGCCCCTAAGGCGCGGGGCAACCAATTTAGTTTTTGGAGAAGGCGATTGTGATGCAAAAATATTTTGTTTGGGAGAAGGTCCAGGATATTGGGAAGATCAAAAGGGCAGGCCTTTTGTGGGAAATGCAGGAAGTCTTCTTAATCAACTACTTCAATCGATTAAAGTACCTCGCGAGAAAGTCTGGATAACAAATGTTGTTTGCTACCGTCCGCCCGAAAACCGCGACCCGGAACCTTCGGAAATTGCAGCCTTTCAGCCTTATATAGATAGAATGATAGAAATTATAAAACCCAAAATAGTTGTTACTTTGGGCAGATTTTCCATGGCGAAATTTATTCCTAACTCAAAAATTACAGCTATTCATGGAAAAGCTCATGTAGTAAACTGGAAGGAAAGTATGATTTTAATAGTACCAATGTATCATCCGGCTGCTGCGCTTCGAAGAGGAGAAATAATGAGCCAAATAAAAGAGGATTTTCAAAAATTGCCAGATATTTTAAGGGAAGCAGATAAACCAGATATAAAACAAATGGAACTTGTATGAAATTTTCAATTATTAATATATGAGTAATTTAAAGTTTATCGCCCTTTCGGGTACAACCGGAGTTACTGAAAATCTTTACGTTTACGAATATGGAAACGATATGGTTGTTTTTGATTGCGGTGTGGGTTTTCCGGACCTCGAGATGCCGGGAGTTGAATTGGTTTTGCCCGACTTTTCCTATATTGTAAAAAATAGAAACAAACTCCGGGGGATAGTTGTTTCCCAAGGTCATGACGACCACATCGGTGCTTTACCGTTTCTATTGAAACAAGTATCTTCTCCGATTTGGTGTACTCCACTGGTTACAGAATTTTTGAAAGTTAAGTTTAAAGACTATGATGTTCGAAATTACCACATTAATACTTTCAATCCCGACAGCGACGTTTTTGAGGTGGGGCCGTTTAAATTTAACCCCTTCAGAGTAACCCACTCTGTTCCCGATACTGTGGGTTTTGCAATTGATACTCCCGAGGGAAGGATTTTCCATGTAGCGGAACATAAAATGGATCAGACTTCGGTTGATGGAATGTCATTTGATATTCCCAAGGCGAAAAGATTGGCGGAAGGGGCGAAGGTTTTATGTTTAATGTCCGATTGTTTAGGGTCAAACGAACCCGGATTTACTCCGAGCGGAGCAGGGATAGAAGAAAACATGTTGCGGATTGTCAAAGATGCAAGGCAGGCTGTTTATATGACGGCGATTTCCTCAAGCATTGGCAGATTCCAGCAAATGATAAATGTTGCCCAAAAAGTTGGAAGGAAAGTTGTGCTTGTCGGGCGTTCGATTCAAAGTAAAGTTGAGATTGCCTATAATCTCGGATATCTGAAATATTTACCAAGCCAAATGCTTGACCTTAAAGACGCAAAGCATTATCGACCCGGTCAAATTGTGTACATTATTGCCGGTTGTTACGGACAAGTTGGCAGCTCTGTTTATAGACTTGCTTTGGGAGAACACGAGAGAGTGGAGATAAAACCGGGGGACACTTTTATCTTCTCTGCAGATCCGGGACCCGCCTATTCAAAGGAAAGTGAAGACGTGATAGTTGATGAGCTTATAGATAAAGGAGCGGATGTTCACTACTACGACTTAAGGGAGGGACTACATGTTTCGGGGCATGGAAATCAAGAAGACATTAAGGAACTTTTTAAGATTACCAGACCGAAATATTTTATTCCGACCGGGGGAACAATAAGATATATGTTTTCGTACGAAAAACTGGCGGTTAGCTACGGCGCCCGTAAAGAAAATGTTTTTAGATTAAAGCCGGGAGAGAGCGTTGTTTTTGAGAATGGAAACGCGAGGCGGAGTGAGACGATTAAAACAAGAGAGGTAATGGTTCACGGCTTAGGGATTGGCGATATTGGCAGGGTAGTTTTGGGAGACCGTACGGCCTTGGGGAATGAGGGGGTTGTGGTTGTCAGTCTTAAATTTGGCAAGGGGGGCAATATAATTGGCCTGCCCGAAATGATCAGTCGAGGATTTGTTTTTGAAGAAAAGTATGGGAGGGTGCTAGAGACAGCTTCGCATGACTTGGCACGAGAACTTCAAAGAAAAAGATTGCCCGATATTGAGGTTGCCAGAAACACGGCTACAAATTTTTTGGAAAAATATTTCTTCGAAAAAACAGGACGCCGCCCGATGATTTTACCAGTTGTTGTAGAGGTATAGACCCAAGTTAGATATAATGAGATTACAATGTCTAAAAAGCACAGAAGATTTGCAAAGAGAGCATTTAACCTCAAGTTAAAACGGGCAACCGTATTTTCCATTGCCCAGATTCTTTTTTTTGCTTTGGCGGGACTTATAATTCTATCCTTTGCCAGACGCGGGCTGATTTTGATCAGACTTAACGACCTTCTTTTAAATTATTTTTCTTGGGCAACGATTTTTTTGCCCTTTGTTTTTCTGTCTTTTGCTTTTATGCTTTCGAAAATCAAAATCCCGCTTTCCCAGCCCAATGTTGTTGTCGGAATCTTACTTTTTTTCATTTCTGTTGCAACTTTGGGCCGTGCCGGAATTTTGGGGAATTTAGCCTGGGAGGGAGTTTCTTCGCTTATCACATCGGTTGGGGCTTTTATTGTCCTTTTGGGAACGTCGGCGGTTGGACTGATTATTCTTTTTAATACTTCAATTGACGCAGTAGTTGAGTTTTTTATTAATCTTTTTAAACAGGGAAGGAGATTTACTTTTGGAGAAGATTTCGGGAAAAACCTTTCTAAAGGACAACTTAAAGTTTCCGGCGGAGGAGCCTTTTCGGGCAGGGAAAAGCCGCCAGAGTCAGATAGAGAGCCCCTTGCTCCCAAGCTGGTAAGTAATTTGCCCGGAGAAAGCAAGGTTTGGAAATATCCTTCTTTGGATTTATTAAAAGAAACAGAACCTGGGAAAGCTGACAGGGGAGACATCAAAGGTAATGCCGCAATTATCGAAAAAACCCTGGAGAGTTTTGGCATAACCGCAAGAGTTGTGGAGGTTAATCTTGGACCCGCAGTTACCCAGTACGCCTTGGAGGTTGCTTTAGGAACCAAGCTTTCAAAAATTACCGCCCTAGAACGGGATTTGGCCCTTGCTCTTGCTGCACCTACCGGAACCATAAGAATAGAAGCTCCCATTCCGGGAAGGTCTTTGGTTGGAATTGAGCTTCCAAACCGTTCACCCGAGTTTGTACCTTTAAGAAAAATGATGGAGTCGGATGAGATGAGAAATAACCACTCGAAGCTTGCCGTTTCTTTGGGGCTTGATGTTTCGGGAAAGCCAATAGTTACAGAAATAGGAAGAATGCCGCACGTATTAATTGCAGGCCAAACTGGTTCAGGAAAGAGCGTTTGTATAAATGCGTTTTTGGCCTCTATCCTTTTCAGGGCCGCACCTTCCGAGGTTAAATTTATACTTGTGGACCCAAAAAGAGTGGAACTTACGGGCTATAACGGTATCCCCCACCTTTTGGCTCCGGTAATAGTTGACCCCGAACTGGTTATTTCGGCCCTGCGTTGGATTTTAACCGAGATGGACAGGCGCTACAAACTTTTTGCACAAGCCGGAGTCAGAAATATCGACGGTTATAATGAAATGAGCGGTTTTCAGGCGCTTCCCTATATTGTTCTGATAATTGATGAACTTGCCGATGTTATGCTTTTTTCTCCGGTTGAGGTTGAAGATGCCATAACCAGAATAGCCCAAATGAGTAGGGCTGTTGGGATTCATATGCTTCTGGCAACCCAGCGGCCGTCGGTGGATGTTATTACCGGACTCATTAAAGCAAATATTCCTTGCCGTATAGCTTTTGCGGTTTCTTCACAAGTTGATTCGCGCGTAATTTTGGATACCCAAGGAGCGGAAAAACTGCTCGGACGGGGCGATATGCTTTATCTTCCTCCGGAGCAGGCAAAACCAATGAGAATTCAAGGCGCATTTATCTCGGACAAAGACATAAACTCGCTTGTTTCATTTCTAAAAAATCAAGGAGTTACGCCTCAATATACAGAAGAAGTTACGACAATGACCAAATCCGGAATTGCCCCAGTGCCGGGCATAAACGGAGATATTGACCCTCTTTTTAAAGACGCCGTTCGTGAAGTTTGCCAATATGACAGAGCCTCCGCTTCTCTTCTTCAGAGACGTCTTTCTATTGGCTATGCAAGGGCTGCCCGTATTATTGATCAGTTAGAAGCGACCGGGGTGGTTGGGCCTGCCGAGGGTTCAAAACCCAGAGAAGTACTGGTTGCGAATGCTGAAGAATTTTTGGCCGCAACTACACAAAGGGCGCAATCTTCCTCTGATGAAAACAATAGGCAAGTTTCTTAAAGACGCAAGAATTCGCAAGGGTTATTCTTTATTGCACGTAGAGGGCGATACAAAGATAAAGAAGGTTTTTATTGAGTCAATTGAGAAAGAAAGATGGGGAAGCCTTCCTGATTTTCCCGTAATTTTGGGTTTTGTTAAAAATATTGCCAAGTATTTGGGGGAAAATGAAAGAGCCGCGGTTGCAATTTTGAAGCGGGACTATCCGCCCAAAACCCTATCCATAAACCCAAAACCCGATGTTGGCAGTAAGTTTTTTTGGTCTCCCAGGTTGACATTTTTAGTAGGAATGGGAGTTATTCTTGTTTTAATACTGGGCTATATGGGTTTTCAATATGTTAAATTTGTGAGCCCCCCACCCCTTACAGTTATCGAACCAAAACAAGATGCGGCCGTTAAGTTGTCGGGCGTTAAGGTCTCGGGTAAAACAGATTCGGATGCAACAGTTTCCGTTAACAACCAGCCGGTTTTAGTGAATGAGGATGGAAGCTTTGGTGTTGAGATTCAGATTTTTGAAGGAACAAAAGAGATTGTAATTTCCGCAACATCTCGTGCTGGTAAAGAGACTGTTGTTCGACGTAAAATAAAACCAGAACCATAATGGATAGTGTTCAAAAATTATTAGTAATAGTTGTAGTTTCTTTAACCGTTCTTCTTTTTATTGTCGGAATCCAGGTAGTTTTGGTAATAATAGACTTAAGACGCGCGGTTAAAAGACTGAATAATATTTTAGAAGATGCGATTTTAGGCGGCGGACTTATCAGGCCCGAAAAATTGACAGGGATAATTGAAATGCTTCGCAAAAATAAACAAATGGAAACCCACGGGCAGAAATAATATAATTGGCCCATGACGTCAAATGAAATTCGGGAAAAGTATTTGAAGTTTTTTGAGGATAAAGGCCACGCCCGAATTTCCCCATCAGCCTTGGTTTTAAAAGATGACCCCACAACTTTATTTACATCTTCCGGAATGCAGCAGCTTGTGCCTTATCTCAAGGGTGAGAAAACACACCCCGACGGAAAAAGGCTAGTTGACTCCCAGCCTTCAATTCGTGCTCACGGAAAAAGTGATGACATACTTGAGGTTGGAGATACTAGGCACCTTACGATTTTTGAGATGCTTGGAAATTGGAGTTTGGGTGATTACTTTAAAAAAGAAGAAATTCCATGGCTTTGGGAATTTTTAACAGAGACTCTTCATCTTCCCAAAGAAAAACTTTGGGTATCTGTTTTTGAGGGAACAAAAGAAGTTCTGAAAGATACAGAATCTATCGAAATTTGGGAAAGTCTGGGAGTTCCCAAAGAGAGAATCCGGGAATACGGTGTAAAGAAAAATTGGTGGAGTAGGAGCGGAACTCCGGATGAAATGCCGGAAGGTGAAATTGGAGGACCGACAACAGAAGTTTTTTTTGATTTTGACTCTAAACATAATCCGAAGTATGGTAAAGAGTGCCACCCGAATTGTGATTGTGGACGTTTTTCAGAGATAGGAAACTCCGTTTTTATGCAATATATAAAAAGAAAAGACGGAAATCTTGAAGAATTACCACAGAAGAATGTTGACTTTGGTGGAGGACTCGAAAGACTTTCGGCTGCAGTTTCCGGACAGTCAGATAGTTTCAAAACAGATTTATTTTTGCCACTAATCCAATCAATTGAAGAACACTCGGGAGTGTCTTACCAAAATGCAAAAACACAGTCCGCTTTCAGAATTATTTCTGATCACTTAAAGGCTGCTGTGTTTTTGATCAAAAATGGAATCGTTCCTTCAAATAAAGAACATGGATATGTTTTAAGAAGACTTATAAGACGTGCGGTTGCCAAGCTTCATACACTGAATTCCAATACTGCCCCTGCCCCCCTTTTTAATAAACTAGGAAGTGCGGTAATAAAAATCTACAAAGGTATCTATTTCCAGGACACGGACCAAAAATTAATTGAAATGGTTTTAGAAGAAGAGGTTAAGAAATTTATGGCAACTTTGGAAAAAGGACTAAGGCTTGTAGAAAAAATGGAAGATATTGATGCAAAGGTAGCATTTGATCTTTATCAGACATATGGTTTTCCTTTCGAGATTACTGCAGATATTGTAAAGGAACGTGGTGGAAGTTTGGATGCGGCACGATTTAAAGAAGAATTTGAAAGACACAGGGAACTTTCGAGGGCTTCTTCTTCGAAGATGTTTAAGGCCAAGTGAAATCTTCCATGTCGCAGCACCAGCTAGGCCCTTGGGCAAAAATTAATACTCGTCGTGGGTGATTATGTCAGTAAATAAAATTATATCGTTGACTATCATAAATGTGATTCTTAAATTTCCTTCAATCCAGAAGGAATATTCCTGGGTTCTTTCACCACTTAATTTGTGAATCTTCAGAGATGGATGACGCAAATTTCCTTTTAATAGTTCAACTTGCTTTTTGATTTTACTTTTGAGCTGAGGATTCTTTTTTAGCTTTTTCGAAAGATTTTTATCAAAGTGGGCAGTGGTCTCTATTTTCATTTACGGTGATTACAAGCTTTCTAGGTATTCATCAAGGTCTTTAATAGATCTTGTTTTACCAGCTTTGTAGTCTACCAAAGCCTTCAGCGCTATTTTTTCTCTTTGTTTGCTCATCTTAAAAACAGGGATCTCTACGTCTTTAACATCGTTTATGACCAAATGCCTTATGTAGGAGGATAAACCCAAACCAAACTTTTCTGCTTTGCTTTTAAGATGCATGTAAAGCTCTTCAGGTAAGGTAACCTTAATTTGAGTTGTTTGTAGACTAGACATAAACAAATGTTAGTACCAAAATAAGGACTTGTCAAGTACTTTTTGAGGACTTTATTTTTGGGCAGAGCCTTTCGGTCTTGAGCCGAAGGTCGAAAGACTCACCGTCAAAAAACACTTTATGATTGCAGGTTCGAGTGGTAAAATTGGCTAGGAATGCCAACGATAAGATTTCAAAAAGTTAGTTTACATATTTGCACCAAAGTAAACTAAGTTCCGACATAGTTTACTTGTATATTCATAAGTGAACTGTGTTTTAAGATTTTAGGCATCACAATATGACCGAAAATACA
>Ga0209727_1001152_pt1 | contig 23216 bp, 42 predicted proteins | sample RifGroC1_FD_183995 | JGI IMG/M metagenome (GOLD analysis project Ga0209727, IMG submission 183995) | Groundwater microbial communities from Rifle, Colorado, USA - Groundwater C1 (SPAdes) (version 2) | ecosystem: Environmental > Aquatic > Deep subsurface > Groundwater | place: Rifle, Colorado...
CCAAGCCAATGGTGTCACCTCCAGGCCAAATCTCGAAAGACGGCTCCCTGTAGGTTTGTTTAGCTGCGAGTTCCATAAATCTCCTATATCCCTATGAGAAAGGGCGGGGGAGCTAAGGCCCCCGCCCTATTCACATCTGAATAGATTTTAGTAGTTGATGCCTACCGCGCAGGTCGGGGAGGTAGCGGACAGGACTTTCTGGAAGTCGAGGCGCTGCGAACCGATCAGGCTCAGGGTCTGGTTGTACGGGTTGCGGAAGGTCTCCAGGCTGAACTCTTTGCGATCACCCCACATGTAGGCGTTTTTGTTGACCAGCACGCAGGTGGTCTTGGTGTTGTTGCCTGCGGTGGTGTAGTCGTGCTGACCGGAAGCGTTCAGGCCCCCGAGTGCATCCGACAGGTCAGCGGTGGAAGCTGCGTTAGCCAGCGGGACCAGTTCGGAGACAATGATCGGGATGTTGTCGAAGCGGCCCATTTCACCTTTCAGGAGGGTAGCACCCGCGCCGTAGGAGTAGAGCATCTGGAATGCCCCGCTGTTCCAGGCGGTCGCCAGCATCTTGTTGTAGTCAGCCATGCTCACTATGATTGCGAGGTCAGACGGGGTTTTGCCATACTTGCCCATCGCGGTACGGAGGGAACGCAGGTTATCCGCTGTGAACCCGCCAGAGGCGAACGAAACAGCGGCGTTACCTGCGGCTGCGTTGGTGGCGTCGGCACGGATACCTGCGACCAGCTTACGGCAGTCAGTGGCGCCGTAAGCACCGTTGGCAAGCAGATCGCCGTTGATATCGCCGTTCAGGGACATGGTTTCCTGCGCGAGCGCGAAGCCGTCGATGAGCTGCTTGCGGATGAACGGAAGCACGGCGACGATGGAGTCCTGCTCGAACTCGTCGGTGAACTCAATGTTGCTCATGATCTTCTGTGCGTCGAAGGTGATCTTTGCGGTTTTCGCTTTGACCTTGGTGGGCTCACCAGACTCCGCAACACCCTGGGCGATGGTACGGCCCGGCGAGAACGGCAGCACGTAGTTCGGAGAAGGCATATTCATGCGCCCGAACAAGTCGGCAATTTCCAGCTTCAGGAAGATCTCTTCCTGCAGGGTGCTGGAGAAGGCGGTGGGAATAAACTCAGCGCCGTTGGTAGCAGCCCCGGTGGTCATGGGATCTGCGGTGAAGCCAGCAGCTTTAAGCGCATCACGATACTCCGGGGTGGCGACAAGCCTACCGTAGGCATCGGTGAGGTGGCCCGACTTGGTACGCATAAGGGTGGACGCGATCAGAAGCTCATCCATCTTGCGCTCTACCGCTACGTCCTTCTCCTTGACTACGTGCTGGTCAACAGCGAACTGGTGACGCTTCTCGGACACCTGAGCCTGGAGAGCGGTCAGCTTATCGCTAAGCTCTTTGACTTCTGCGGCCTGGCCTGCGTTGACTTTATCAGCCAGAGATTTGGTGATGTTGGCGACTTCGCCCTGGAGCTGCTCAAGAATTTCTTTACTCATGTGTTTGAATCTCCTGTGTGGTTTTGTGCTCTTAGTCGAGCGCCTTTTTGATTTCTGCGAGCTGCTCAAGCAGTCCTTTGATGGTAGTCACGTCTTCCTCGCTGAGTTCATCTTCAGCAGGTGCCTCTTTTTCCTCGGTCTCTTCAGCGGGAGCTTCTTTTTCCTCTTCAGTAGCTTCCGCAGGTTCCTCCACAGGAACCTCTTTGAGTTGGTCCTGAAGCTTGGCTATTTCTTCCTGAAGGGCCTTCATTGCATCGGTGAATTCGGCGGTTGCTCTGGAGACAATCTCACCGATGTATGCTTTGGCATCGACCTCGATTTCCTCCTCAAGCTTTGCGCCCATCCCGAGGGCCTCCAGGCGTTTGACCTCTGCCTCGGGCAGGGTGTCTCTGAGTGTAGAAACGAATTTCATTGCTACTCCTTTTTGTTCTTGAATTTCATTTTCAATGGTGGGACAAATTTTTCCTGTTAGTTCACCTGCGTAAAAACCTCCATCGTCGGGGAGGGATTTGATGATTTGGAAGGATGCGTCGGAGCAACAGGGGATTCCAACGGCGGATACCTCCAAAAGGAGGCACTTAGTGATGAAGTAAACCTGGCGATCCCCAACCTTCTTGAATTCACCCGCCATCGTGCGAAAGCCAACAGAGAAGTAGGAGATCAACCCAGACTTGATCCGGTAGAAGTCTTCGTCCTCCATCGCGCCCTTATGGATTTCGGCTTCGATGTAAAGACCGTCCTTCTTCTTGACTACGGAGATACCTCGACCAATAGTGCAGTGCCTATCGTGCTGCCAGAGGATCTGAGGGTTTTTCTTCCAGACAGACACGTCTATCCCTGAGGGGACGATCACGTCGCCGGAGAGGTCTACCATCGGGGCACCTTCTTCTACAGCCCCTGCAAAGTTTGCGTAGCCAGCAATTTTGATTACTTCGGAATCTCCAGTGTCTACGGAATTGGGATCGTGAGGAGGGGATGTCGATGCTTTGACCTCAAATTTGGTCAAGAGGTTGAACGTTTTATTTTCCATAATTCTCCTTATGCTTCATTATGGGTATTGGGTCGATTTCATACGATAATTCTCAACAATGTTAAATTTTTATTCACACGTGAATACTTTAAGCCGTAGGTTTAGCCTTTGGCTTCTCTCCGTTCACCGGTTTCGTCCCTCCAGGTTTTGCTCCAGGCTTCTTGTCGTTGGAGCCTGCGCCTTGATTTCCTACGTCTCCAACCGGCATCAGGGCGTTCCCGAATTGGCTGTTGTTGACCATGAGGACATCTGCGGTGGGGTCTTTGCTTAACGGGAGTCCGATGACTGCACGAGCTTCGTTGGCGGTCATGATGGAGCTACCAACCAGAGTCTGAAGGTATTTGCTTAATGATTCCCTGTCATCCTGCAAAGCTACGACATCTTTCAAATTAAATTCAAAGACGAACGTGCCCTGTCCGAACATCTCAATCTGGAGCCCGCGATTCAGGCCGCTTTCGATCCTTCTCAATCTAGGTATAATGCACTGGCGCCAGAAGGCGACCACAGCGTCCTTGCCTTCTTTGGCGCCGGTACCTTCCTGGCTACCTAGAATGGACTCAGGCACTTTAAAGATTGCCAGAATATCTTCTCGGGACATCTTCTTGAGCCCAGGGAAATCTAAATCCTTGATGGGGGAGGTGATCGGCTTGTACTTCAACCCGCCCTGAAGAATCCCTACCTTATGCGCATTCGATACTCCTTGGTGAATCCCGCTCCATTCTTTCCTGAGCTTCTTCAGGAGAGTCTCACCGAGAACCTGCTCGGTCTCAAGGACCCCGACTGGAATCGCGCCATTGATAAAGTACTGATTGGCAAACGCGATGCGGTTTTTCTCAAAAGTGATCACGTCTACTGCGGTCGCCAGAGGAGGCATCCCGTAGTACGGATCGTCCACGTCGTTGTACTTGATGTGGATTACAGACTCAGGCGGGAAATCCATCGACTGCCCGTTGATGTAGTAGCGGTAGCCTTTGACCTTGATGGTAGGGTCGGGGAGGATCGCGACATACTTCGGATTGAGGATGTAAAGCTCGACCCCGTTTGGCCCAGGCTCCTTCAGGATGTAGACGTTCCCGCAAGTATCCAAGCCCTGCTCAAGTTCTTCGAGGAACTCGAACGATCCTTGATAGGGATTGGGGTTCGAGAATACCTTGTAGAAGGGGTGGTCCATCGCCTCGGTTCGTTGACCCCCTTTAAGCTGGTAGACCTTGACGTTCAACCCGGCGATAGCATCGGAGATCGCAGAGATGACGGAGTAGACAACAGGGTACGACCTGACTGCCGTAATCGGGTTGTCGAAGATGGAAGGCGGAAGTCCTGAAGCGTACTTCGTTTGGCCGATGCCGGTGTACGTGATTTTATCTGCGGGGTTTTCCTTGCCTGAATAATCAATCGGCGGGCGAGGAGGGGTTGAATATACAGCTAGGCTAGGCTGCGATGCAGCTTTCTCTTTGAAGAACCATCCCATTTGGTGTCCTTTTGGGTTTAAACGGCGTCACTCATCCGGAACCAGCCCTGGGAGTACAGCATCTCGTCGAATTCATCTTCAGAGGCGTCCCGTTGAGTCCCGGTCTCGGTTGTAATGATCGTTGCATCAACCCTAGTATTTTTGATGAATGAAAAGAGGCCATAACGAAAGGCGTCGAAGAGGTCCCAGTCAGTTTTGTTGCCACCTCCAACAGGACCTTCCTTGTCCGGGATGAAAGGCTTGATTCCCTGAGCCGACTGCTCTTTGGTCTGCTCATCTTCTTTGCCAGTCTTCCAGATGACCGAGGAAAGCTGCCGGATTAGTTCGGGGCACTCAGTGCTTACTAAGAGCCTTGGTTTCCCTGTGATCTCGCTGGTCTGGAAGAAAAGCGTGTTGAGATTATTGATGGTTTCCCTTAATACTTTCGCAGCCTTGTTGAAGTAGAGGTCATACTCCGTGAAGTCCGCCAACTGTTGACTGGCGGCTGGGTCGGCAAACCGGATGTCAACCTGGAGATCATTCTCGGCCTCGAACTCGTTGATGTAGCGTGCGTGCTCGGAAGTCAAGGTCTTATTCTTGGCATACTCAGCGAAGGCGAAGTAGGTGTCCAGTTCCTCTACGTACATGACCCAGACCGACGCAAAATAGTGCGAGTATCCTGAGTCGATCATGTTGATGATGACGTTCCCGGAATGGAGCCACTCGTAGAGGAATGGGTACTCCTCTGGTTTATACGTGTTCCTCTCTTTGGTGAACTCGCGGCAAACCAACCCGGCATTGGAGGTGAAGAGACCAAGGACCTCTTGTTCGTAAAGGTCCCTGGGAAGCTCCTTTTCCATCTGCGCGAGTTCTTCCTTTGGAATTGTTGGGTTGGTATGTGTAGGGAGATTGATCGACCAGTGTTTGGGGAAGTCCGGGTTAGCGCCCTTGAGGTAGGCAGATTCAAACCAACCTGCCCTCGGAGATGAAATCAGCACCGACCTACTGAACGGCGCGTAATCAAACAACATGGGCTTGAGGACCTGGGAGTGCATTTTCTCTGAAAAGAGGACAGCTTCATCAATGATCAACAAACTTACGGCCTTACCAAGTCGGGTCTGGACGTTGTCGTTTGATGCGACCCTAAGTTCCGACCCATTCTTCAGGATCAACTCCATCGCCTGCTGTCTATCAGCTACAATCTCGTCCTGGCCCAACAGCGCCACCAAGAGCTTACGCACGTAGTCATAAATGACCTCGCAGTTGGAAAGGGCGTAGGAAACAATCAAGACGCGGGCATTAGGCACCAACATCTCCTGCGCCCCGAAGAGACTGGCAACCACGCTCTTGCCCCATCTCCGGCCCGCCGCAACCACAAGGGTTCTATAGGCGTACTCAAAATCCAGAGTTATGCCATTTTCTGCTGCCATCTGAAGGACCGCCTCCGAAGGAGGGACCCGCTCTTCGTAGGCGTCTATAACTTGCCACTGGCCCTCATGCGGGAACAACTCTATGCCCGAATTTGCCAATATCTCGACAAATGCAGGGACGCTGAGGCGTCCCTTAAACTTCATGTATTCGACTACTTCAGGCTTCTTTCTGGTGAGCTTTCTACCTTTTGTTCTGGCATCCATTACGCAGCCTCCTGATTGTCAAACACCGGGAGGCCTACAATCCTGCGGTACTCCAAATATTCCTCGTGGCTCTTCTTGCCCTTACTCACGTTACAAAAAGGGCAGAGCAACTGGCGATTGGAGGGCCAATGGGTACATCCCTCAACTACAACAGGGATGATGTGGTCCACATGAAAATCGCCAAGTTTTTCCTGACAATAGGTACAGCGTCCTCCCTGCTTAGCATACAAAGCATCAACGTCTTTGTCGGTGCAGACACCTGGGATCTCAGCCTTCCTCTGCCTGCGCTTCTTTTCGTGCTTATACTTACGTACTCCATTCTCTATCCGCCAGTTTTTATCATTCTCTTTTTTTCTTTCTGCATTAGCATCCCTCCACTTCTTATCCGCTTGCTTCTTCTGCTCTGGGTGGGCTGCATGGTACTCTTTAGATTTACGTCTAATCTCGTCACCGTTTTCTGCGTAGTACTCGCTCCTATCCTCTTTGATCTTCTCTTGATTATCTGCTCTCCACCCTTTTGAGTAGGTCCTGTTGTAATCACTCTGGCACGGCTTGCACCAATTCTGGTTCTTAACGAAATCTACTTCTGTTGACATACAACCACACGTTCTGCATTTTCTTATTTTCTCAATCATCAATTAAACCCCATCTTCGATAAAAAAATCGTCACTAGGGCGCCCAACACAGTAGTCAGAATCAAGGTGATGAGCCAATTCAGCTTCGACTCCACCTTGCCTATGTCCTCCTTCAAGCTCGTCTTCATCAAAGCCAGAGTTCCTTCTTCCGGCTGTGAGCACCTTGATTCGTGCTCCTCCAATTTCTCTACTCGATCTACGAGTTGCTCAATTTTGTAATTAAGGATTTCTTCGCTCATAGATAAGGCCTCCAATCATGAAAATAGCGGCGGTTACGGAAAGAACGCTACCTGCGATGATCGGAGGCTTGCGGGTCAAATAGTCGTAGCTGAGGGCGACGAAGGCGAGGACTGCGGCTGATTCACTGATCAGTGTGCCTAGCGGCCAGTTCACGTACTTGCTTCTAAAAGCCAAACTGCAGGCGCCTAGCGATGAGAACACGCCGAGCCAGAAGGAGATATCGAGCACCATGTTGAAGGGACCCAGGTAGAAATCATTCGTAGCCGCCATATCAACTGAGGCGAAACTTAGGAGTGAAAACTGAAAAAGCACCGCTGCCATGTACAGCCTGAAAATTACCCCAGGCCTGTTGCCGAATATCTTGGCTAAAAAAGCATTCATTTAAGGACCCCATAAAAGATATTGAATTTTGTTCTCAATACCTTTCTGGACGTAAAAAAAGCCCTTTTTTATTAACTGCTCACAATTGTTTTTGGTTGGTGGGTCAATTCCACCATTTTCTCCAGGATCTGAACATACTTCGACTCCTTCTTCTCCTCGTCCTCAACCGTCTCTTTCCGGATCGCGTTGATGATGTCCACCGTGTCGGCTTTGGAGAGGCGGGCATAGTCGTCGGTTTTTTCCGCTTCATCAATTCTGGCGTTCAGGATTTTGGTCAGGATCTGCAGGCGGGTGGCCTTCATGAGATTTGCTGATTCGAGGACCAACTGGTTTACATAGTCACGGAACTCCTGGCTTTCCTGCCACTTCTTGATGGCTCCCAGGGGAACCTTTGTTTCTCGGCTGATCTGGGCTTTAGATAATCCAGATAAAGCCAGCAACTGAGCTACTTTGTGCTTCTCGATGCTCCACAAGACATTTGGTACTGCTGAGGTTGAGAGCGGTGTTTCAAAATCCGCTAATTCGAAAGCGTCGGTGTCCTTCGGTACGATTGATTTGGTGCCAATTATTGGATCTTCCATTATTCCTCCTTGAAATAATCTTCGAGCAAATTCTTGATTTTACGTACTTTGCTGTAAACGGTTTGTAGTGGTAACTCCAGGTCCTCTGCTATGATCTTTATAGAAACATCATTAATTACCATGTCCAGCACCTTCCGGTTACTCTCAGATAGGGTTAAACAGAACCTTTCCAGATCAATTTGGAACGCTATGTCTTTAAAAGGGGCTACTGTTCCGTAGTTGATTACGGCGTAGTAATTCATTAAGCTCCCTACCTCGTCGTAATCAGGGATTTTTCCATTCACCTTCCTTAGTTCCTTTTTGAGATAGCCCAGCCCCTCAATCTGTCCTATGTTGCTGTTATTTTTCCTGAGCCTTTCTATCCCCAATCCTTTCTTGCCCTCTTCCATTTCTTCCATTTCTTCCATTTCTTCAGCCAGCTCGATTTCCATACTTCTCCCATTCACATCTGAATTGTTGAGGGTACACTCCCTCATTAAAAATTGTATCACACTTTCGGCATTTGTCAAGTGAATTTTTATTCAGATGTGAATTATTTTCTTGACACCGAGCCCGAACTGCGATAACATCCTCGTCAAAGGTGAAAAGGGGCTTTAGCGGGGCCTTTCGTTTTACCCAATCAATTCATATCCGAATAGGAGATTTTCTAAATGCCTCTGTACGAGTACAAATGTAGCAAATGTGAAAAATCAAGGGAGGTCCGGGAGGCCTTCGGTTCATCAGGGATTCAACTCTGCTCCTGCGGTCATCCGATGCACCGAACCGTAGCTTCTCCTTCGTTTGTCCTGAAGGGCGCTGGGTGGGCTAAGGATCTGTATGGGGGTTCCAATTGATAGCCTCCTGCAAATCCACCTGCTGTCCCTACGACCCATTCCACGAGAACCATACCTGCTGCCACTTCTGCAGGTCGCAGTCTGAGTGTGTCACGGAGACCCCGGATCAAACCTGCAGCAAGAACCCAAAAAGGTGCTTCCAACTTGTTACCTACGAAGGAGGAGAATAGAATGAGCAGAGAATTCAAATTTAGGGCGTGGGACAAGAAAGCAAAGAAGATGATCTCCTGGAACGACCTTCATCACCGAGACGGCCTCGACATCTTCCAGAACCCAGACCTTGAGGTGATGCAGTTCACTGGGCTGTATGACAGGGAAGGTAATGAGATCTACGAGGACGACATAGTGGAGAGTCCTGATTACTACCCGAGCCTCGTAAATTTCACTGATGGCACCTTTTGGGCGGGCGACACATTTCTACATGATGTTGACTACGATGCTCCTTGTGAGATTTTAGGTAATCTCCACAAGAACCCTGATCTTCTGCCAGAGGACTAGAAAATGACCTGCGCCTGGTGCCACGACAATTTCAGCCACAAGGGGATCTACTCCAAGAAGTACGGCCTGCACTTTTGCTGCCGGTCGCACTTCGCCTCGTGGAAGTTTTTCAGGGAGAACTACTCGACCCCGATATTCAAGTGGCCTTGGAAGTAGGCAGAATCATTTAGGAATCCAGTTCAATAATTGCAAGACTATTGCAGGAGGGCGTTTCCCAGTGCAGACCCAAGCCATTTCTACAGACCCAGCAGCATTACTCGGGCTTCTCCAGGCCCAAGCCGAAGTCCATGCAGCGACATTAAAAATTCTCCAAGCGGCCATCGAAGCACTGAGTCCTAATAAGACAGAGCCTCTCCTGATCGGCCTGAAGCAAGCCTCTTTGAAAATCAACAAGTCCGACAGGTGGCTGAAGGGAAAGCTGGAACTTGGCGAACTTACAGGCTGGAAGAGTGGGCCGAAGGGCAGGTGGCAGATCGACCCCTCCATCCTCCTAGACGAAATCAAGGCGCTTCATCAGCAATCCAGACAAGATCCGCAGCCGAAAAAAAGACGAAAAAGAATGTTGACTTGAATTTCAAAATGACCTATCTTGCGGTCCACCTGACGCGAGACAGGGCATTTTCTTTAGCAGCACTCCGGATTCAAAAATTGACAGACTATTGCTAAGGAAAATAAAATCGCGTAAGTAGTTGAAATTGGGGTGTCGCCAAGCGGTAAGGCAACGGACTCTGACTCACAAGTGAATTATTTGTTTGGGTCGAATTATACAATAGAATCGGCTAGTTAGTAAGAGGCTCTCCAATTCAGGGAGGGCCTTTCCTATATCCAGACAAAAGCCTCAAATCACGCAACTACCTAATCCATAAAGACTTCCTTAACTCATATCCTACATTTAAAATCACGTCTGAATTCGTAACTCACTAATACATAATATAAATTTACCTAAATCACTTACTTAGCCTCAATCGGGAAGAGTCGGGAAATTTCAATTATTGCTCAAATATTGCAGCGAAGGGCTTGACTTCCATTCACGTCTGAATTATATTTCAGCCAAGGAGGAAAGCTCATGCGAGAAAAAGGTTCGATTTTCAAGGTGGTCCGCTGCTACGAGTGTGGGGCCAGGAAGCGATTCACTGATCCTCCCAAGAAGCTCCCTCCGTGCAAGAAGTGCGGGAGCGCCACAAACGAGGCGGATAAATTCTGGAGCATCTCCTACTCCTTCGAGGGGAAGCAGATAGCGGAACAGATCAGCATCCACAAGAAACAAGCCGAGGACCGGCTGAACCAAGTCCTGGGTCAGATCGTAGACGACCGCTTCAAGCTGAACCAGAAGAAGGAGCGGCTGACCTGGGATCGAGCTGCAGAGCTTTACAAGACCTACCTCGAAGGCCTCTCCAACTCCGACACGCGAGCCTTCTACATCCAACGCCTCGACTCCAACCTGACTCCCTTCTTCCGAGAGTTCTCCTGGAAAACGGGCACACCATTACCACGCCAGTTATCAGACCGGCTCCCAGTTTTCATCCAGGACCTCCTCCCTCAGCACCTCCAAGCCTACATGGTCTACTGCCGGGACGATCTGGGTCACTCAAACTCTACTGTGAACCGAGCCAGGACGACCCTCATCAACATGATCAACTGCTTCGTGAAATCCAAGATCGTAGCTCCTGATAATACTCGGTACCTCGAATATAATCAGCTTCAGGTGGTCCCTGCTTGGCCCGAGAACGATTCCAGGGAGGATAAATTTTATACGGTGGGGGAATTGAATCGACTATTCGAGGCTGCGGAGCTGGTGGACAAGAGGGCTTCGCTGATAATTGGCTTCGGCGCGTTCGGTGGGCTCAGGAGGAAAACCATCTGCTCATTAAAAAAGGAGTACCTGAACCTCCAGGAAAATCTCGTATCCATCCCAGCATCCAAGAGGAAGCAGGGTGATTACACGCATTATCTGGACATGATCCCGAAGCTTAGGAGCCTGTTGGATTCCTATCTAGAGGGGCTGACTCCTAAAGAGCAGGAAAGCCTTTGGCTCTTCTGCGGCGAGACTCCGGAAGTGCCCATCTCCAGATCCTATTGGGACAACATTTTCCAGAAGGTCAAAAAGGAAGCTGGGCTGAAAGACAAGCGCTTCCACGACACCAAGCACTCAGCCGGAACCTTCTACTATCAAGCTACGCAGGACATTAGGAAGACCGCAGATTTCCTCGACCACAGCGACATCAACATGTCGAGGAAATATGCGTTCGTAGATAGGGAGCAAAAGAGGAAGGATGCTGATAAATTTGGGGAGCAATTTGAATAAACGAAAAGCCCTTGGGAAGGCCCCAAGGGCTTTGATTTAAAACGCACCAACTCCAACCTCAGCCGCTTCTTCCTCGACCTCAGATGTCCATGCCTTCCTCGGAACAAACTTCTTGCTCAACAAGTAAGCGCTGTTCCGGGTCCGAATAATCTTCCCCTCTTTCCGGTCCTTCGCTGGTGAAGCCACCGTTGAAGTGTGGATCTCAGTGCCATCCCTGAAACGCTTCAGCTTGTCGTCGTAGATCTGACCCCAGATCACACCATTCATGTAAAGCCAGCCCTCTAGCCTCCCTGTAGGCACCGAATCCCACGCAGCGATTTCTTCTTCACTAAGCTGAAGGAAATTCTTAGGCTCGCCTACGCCCCTCTGATAATCATCCCCACCATCCAAGCTGATCGCGCCACAGTTGCAGGTAATAAAATGGTGGCGGAAGGTGGACTCGATGATGTCTTGGCAGAGGGCACATTTTGCGATGTTACGCGACTTCATTGAGCCCCCACCCTTCTACGTTCGAGAAGGTAAACCCCTCAGGCACACCTGAGACGATTATCCTCACCGGGAATGTGTTAATATGGCTATCATCACTAACGCTGCGTACTGCCATATCCAAGGCCGCGCGGAAATACGGCTGCATGTTCCCATACAAATTCACCCAACCCTCAAACGTCCTCTCGACCAACCTCACCGGCTTCTCGGGCGCCTTGATTTCGATCTCGTCCCAGAAGAGGGTGGGGTTGCGAACCCACGCGTGGGGCCTTCCGTCGAGCAGGTAGATCCCATCAACCGAATCACCATCGAGATCTGGCTCAGCAAACTGCACATCGAAGTCATCAGCACCAACCTCTTCCACCACACCCCACCCGCACTGCACGTCCCAAACTCTATCTCCAACTTTCACATCTCTAAACATTTTTCTGCTCCTTTTGTTTGAATTGTTCTCCGCGCTAAAACGCGGTAGCTCTCTGCTGATGCCTTGGCCTGCCGAAGCAACTCCTCAAGCTCGGACTCTCGTTTATGAGCCAGCTCTAGTTGGGCATGTAAGCGGGAGATGGTGAAGTCACAGTTGCAAAATCTGTCTCCGCTCATCAAACCCTCCCGTTCCACTTCTCTACGGCTTCTTCCACTGATACGTCCTCGGAGGCGGTCGTGTAGTAGATCCAGTGAGCGAGGCATCCATTGTCCGAGCAACCTAAGTTAAAGTATTCGCCGTGGTGGTCTTCCAGCACCTCCAGGTCTGCGGCACTACCGCAGAAGGGGCATGGGAGGAGGTTAAAATGGGATGTCGATGTCATCGTCTGCCTCCGTAAATGCCGGTGCCTCTGGCGCTTCTTCGGGGTACCCATACCAACCTTCAGGTTCGACCTCAGCAACTTCAGCCTTCTCCTCCGGATGCCCTGCGGCATGAACCAGTACAAGATCTTGCTCTCTAGCGAACATCAAAGCGCCATCGTGGGCCAGCCTCGAAACTTGGTAGTTCCACGCACGGTCATCCTTGAGCCCAACCACCAAGCACCTCTCGCCAGTATGGGATAGCACCAGGTCGCCCACCTTGAATGGATTCTGGTTGACATACTCGTAATGAGGCCGGAACAGGACCGTGATTTTATGCTCTTCTGCATAAACAGGAGCGCCCCCTTCGCAGCCGATTTGGTAGTAGGAGTCTCGACTAGGGAGCCTGAAAACAATCCCCTCCTTCTCCCCGAAGTAATCCTTCACCAGGACCTTATCCCCAATTTCAGGTTTCATCTAAACCACCTCCCCATAATCAGGGCGGGAGATAAAGGTCGTTTTAGAAGCCGAGCACCAACTGTCGCTTCCCATCCCAAAAATACCTACAAAGTATTCAGGGCTGTCGCCGAAGTCTACCACCAGCACAACCCCCTTGCCCTCAGGCGTGCTCACGAAATCACCAACCCGCAGAGTCTCTACCTGCGGAGCCTCATACTTCGCACCCTGAACCAGTTCCAACACCTCCCCACTCACCCATCCGCTAACCTCGTGTCCTTCGCTGAACACCCTGTAGGGGCACTCCACATCCTCCTCAGCAACCGCAACTACAATTGCCGGGAGACCGTCCCACTTCACCTTGTCGCCTTCGTTAAGTGAAAGGCCTTGCTTCGTAAAACTTGACATTTTTCTAGCTCCTATTCACATCTGAATTTGTTTGGGTGCCAAGAAACTTCGCAGCCCTCTTTTCCCCGGAAGTTGCCTCGTCGTAGTTGCTGCAAGCGGACCAAGAAAGCGGAGCAGCCTCGCTGATCAACTCGATCAGGTCCTCAATCATCTGGTCCTTCCTGATTTGTTCGCAGGCGCCGGTTGAGGATTGCAGCCTAGCAACTTGATTTCCTAGAAGCCTGTTCTCCTCCGCGAGCCTTGAGATCTCCCTATCCTGAAAAGCGGAGTACTCGCCCATCCTGTTGATCTCGCACATGAGGCACTCGGAATAGGTGTCGCTGTGGTCCAGGTTCTCCTCGCAAGCACAGTCAGTCCAACTCATCTCCTACCTCCTCACCACAAAATTCAATCACCTCGTACTTCTCTCCCGCCTCTGCCTCAGCCGCTTCTCTGTTGTCGAAAACAGGCATTATCCCAACCATGCCGTCGCGCCATGAGATAGGCACTGAAGACTCTACGCCCAGAGTAGTAACGAGCACCAACTTGTGGAGAGCACTTACGGCGAAATAAGTTTTGGTCATCTCGCCTCCAGTAAAGCCACCAGCGCTTCCATGATCAGAATTTGGTTCATCCGCGTGTCGTAGATTTGGGCGCTTTTGATTCCTGTAATCTGGTCCTTGAGCCTGACCAGAAGATCATCTAGGTCCTTTTTGGTGGCGACGGGGATGCACTGGACAAGTTCGTTTATCTCGCTGCAGCGCTCTATCCCGCAAATCCAAGTATCTCCTTGGTTGCGGGAGTGGGGCAGTTCATGAGGACACCCCGAACAACCTGGGTGTGTGCCAGCGTGATCACAAATCACTTCCATTTTTAAACCTCCTGTCGAGTTAATTTATCTCGCATTTTCTTGTAGTCCGGTCGCTCGTCTGCATCGCAGCCATTCCGGACGCACCAATCGGTGAACGGGTTCCTGAGCCTTACGAGCCCGCATTTGCTACAAACCAGCCAAGGGATGGAGCGATAGAGCTTGACAAAATTGTGGGGTTCCATTAGTTGGCCTCATCATTCGTCCACTCTGCTATTCCGTGCGCGTGCAAGCCCATAAGCATCAACGCACAAAGAACATGGTGCCACTCAGACGAGTTACCCAGAACCAGAGCACCAATTGTGAAGCCTGTATAGAAAAGCCAACCCATCAAATCCTCCTTGCCGCTTCCGCAGCCCCGCCTTGAGCTTTCACCCAAGATGACAAAATTCTCTTGGCATCCAAAGAATCCAAATCCCCTTCCAACTTCAAGTGGTGCTCGTCGCACAGACAGGCCCACTCCTTGCCATCTTTAGAAAACTGCGGGTTGATTCCCTGTTCCAGGCAATCGACCCAGGTGCATTTGGTCACTCCGACACCCTCCCACCACCACCACCACCAGCTCCTTGCCATTGCGCTTCCCAGTCCTTTCTGAGTTTGGCGACGAAGTTTTCGCGCTCTAAAATATTGGTGTTGCTTGCAACACAAGCAGCGTTTACTACGAGACAGAAAAGCATCAGCAAGGCAAAGCCATATTTTCCGACGAGAAGATCCTCACAAAGCACCACAGCACCCATAGCAAACCCAGCGTAAGACACAGCCAACATAAATCTTATAAACCAGATCACTTCGCAGCCTCCTTCACCGGGTCGATCTCCGCGATGTACTGCTCCAGTTTCAGCCTGAGTAACTTAGCAGCGTCCGTAGGAATCTTCGACGCCTCGGAAGCGAACTCAGACTTTGCCAACTTCGGCAGCAGGTAGATCGCGGCTGCTTCCTTTTGAGTTGGGATTGCTAGGGCTCCAGTGAGGAAGAAGAGGGCGGCTCCTAATGAAGCGAAATACGCTTTCTTGACTGACAGCGTGAAATCACCTTCAGCAATAATAAGCGGAAGTATCGCCGTAATAATTACCACGCAGATACCTAAGAAAATAGCCGTGATTCCGAAAAAGGTGTTCAGGCCATCCAACCTCGTGAACAAATAAACGTGATACCATTCCATTTTTAATCTCCTTTAGTCTTAAACTTCGCCGCAGCCTCTCTGAAATACCTCGAAGCCAAAATGGGCACCTAAAAGGTTATCATCCGCAGCTCCACTGGCTTCCTAGCAATCTCGTCATCGTCCTGGGTCATCGGCGTGATGCCTCCGTTTGGTAGTGGAGCATCACGAAGTAGTGCTTTAGCATTGGGACTCCTCGTACTAGAATTTTTTGAACGCTGCGTCGTCAGCCTGTTCGTAGCTGCAGGCCATCGCGTGGATGAAATCAACCAGAGCGTCATACCTGGCTATCAGGTAATCAGCCTCGGCTCTCTCAACTGAGGTCACCACATCACGATTTATACCAGCCACGTCAACTGTCGTGCCATCGCGACTCTCACCAAATACCATGAAACGCGGGAAACGCTCTTCTACATATTTTTCTCACATTGGGACTCCTATCTGTAGTTGCTGCCTGACTTGCAGGCCGTTGCTAGGAGCCCAGCAGCAATGCCTAGCTTCCAGTTGGTCTCAAAACCCACGATTAGGGCTCCAGTTGTTATAAAGAAAAGATCCGCCAGAAACATCACTCACCTCCCTTAATCACGTAGCCCCAAAGCATCTTACCAAAATCCACAACCTCTTCCCGATCCTCCCAAGCAGCCTGAACCGCGAACACTATCACCCAGACCGGTAAAGTCAGCATAAAGCCAAACGCGACGAACCGCAGTTGAACCGGGTGCTTGACCCAGTAGGGCTTAAGGCTCATCGGACACCTCCAACAATTCCAGCGGAATATCCTCGCAGGCGCAGACCAGCCGGTAGTGGGCTACGGCACAGCCAACGCGCCCCTCAGGACAAGGAATCGAAATCTGCTTGGTCATCTCGGCACCACATCGTTTGCAGGTTCTAGGGCTCATCACACCTCCTTCTCCACCACAACCTCGTTCTTCAGCAAATCAACTGTGTTCCGGAAGGCTCGCTCCAGTAATTCCGGAGGCAACTCCAAATCATAAACACTCCCGCTCCGAGCCATCCCTGCCATGACACAATCGACGATGAATTCCAGTACGTCGATCAGATCAACGTCTTCAGGAATACCATCTTCAGTCAGAAGGTGGTGCCTGGAGCACTTCTTGTGAGCATCCCACCAACTATGCTCACTAAAACCAGTCTGGAAGTCGGAGTGGAATTGGTCGAGGCAAGTAAGCTTGTCGAAGTCGTGCCACTTTGTGGCCTCGCCTAAGGCTCCCTGAATAAACTCGATGCCCTTCCCTACGTCCTCGATGTGCTGCACTGTGGAAGCGACCAAGATTTCCTTGGTCACCGTAGTCGGATCTCCGCAGGTCCGGGAATCTGCTGTCTTACTTTCTTTGATCATGATCGTCAAAATGGTCTCCTTAATTCAGATGTGAATTTGTGTGGCAAAGTTCCAGACAAAATAGCGTTCCCACAGGTAATCCTCCTGGCGTCCTCATCATGACTCGCGATGAACGTCAGCACGTCGAAGCCAACCTTCTTCAGCTCCTCGGCGTGATGCTGGTACAGGTAAGGCGTGGTGTAGTCACCCAAGGTCTCGATCCCGTTCTCTAGAGCAACCGCTGTCTTGTGCATCGGGGTCAGCTTGCAGATGAACCTGCGCGTATCGAAGAGGTCCCTCAGTTTCACCGCGTCGATCTCGTAATCCGCTACGGCGAAATTCAGGGTGATCTTGCGGCCCTTGGGGAAGTCCAGCGCTGCTCCAAACTCGGCAACCTGCTCCAGCGACAAAGCATTTCCACCAAACATCTTCGCTCGCTCCTCGTTGCAAGTAGAGTTCGCCGAAATCTGGAGCCCCGCATCACCACGGAAATCGTAGTTCTTGATCTCCATCCACTCAGCCAGGAAGTGGGAAAGCTCTCGGTTGTGCCTAGGCATCATCGTGGAGATCACCGGGTGGACCAGAGATCTCCCAACAAAAGGCCTGACTTCCAAGCGGATGTTCCGGGCAAAATCCAAGACGTTCGAATTCCTATTAGGCTCGCCCATCCGAGCGAAGTGGACGTTCAAGCGCTTGGTAGCGTTGACCTCCAGGTGCAAGGCTAGTCCACCAAGAACCTGATCCCGGAGATCCTCGTAGGTGCAGTTTACTCCCGGACCAACCTTCGGTACGTCGCAGAATGTACAGCCCATCGAGCAGCCATACTGAGTCGAGATTGTAATGACCCACTTCTCGGACAGTGGTAGGAGCGGGGTTTCATCAGCAACTGCCTTGTTCTGATTCAGGTTCACGTCCTTGCCGTAATCAGCAATGGACAGAAATTCAAGCGGACCTTTGGACCCTTCACCCACCAAAATATTACCAGTGGGCACCCGCAGGTTCTGCGTTAGCTTCATCGAGCCTCCTCTTCAAAAATTTTGAGGCCTCTCCCGTTAGCGGCGGGCAGACCTCTTGTTGAACTGCATCGTAATTCACATCTGAATATTTGTCAAGAGAAAAATTCAGATGTGAATGCACTTCGCTTCGCTGCGTGAATTTAAAGCGGGCTGGCGTAACGTAAAATTTACATTTCAGGCGGATTTTGTAAAGGTTGCTTATCGTTACTGGAACCACAGTCCGCCTCAATTTCTCCTGCTCCGCAGTAAAACCTGAGGAAACCTGTGGTTCCAAGAAGCAAGCCTGTGGCCCTGAAAATCCACAAATTTGTAAATCATTAGTTGACATTTCTGCATTTCCTTAAAGTATATCCCTTTCACCAAAACTTTTATAAAATTTCAGCAAAACCAAATCCCACCTCCAATCTAAATCCCACATCCCATAATGTATCGTATATGGCACGTTAAGCCGGTTTCGGGGTCTTACTGTACCAGATACGAAGCATTACCCCAGGAGGGGGAGGGGAAGTCCTGCGGAGAAACAAGTGTTCACATTTAGGCTTTGTTCAGGTTTTGTGAACGGGGGTCTGTGTGATGAACAGCGGGGCTCCTCAAGCCGCTTTCTTCGTCCTAACGTGCTCCCCTCTATCTCACGGAGGAAAGCAACAACCTCCTTCTTCCCAAATAGGTCGGCCTCTTTGCAGCAAGCAGCGCGCTCCTGGTCATATTGGAGCGCGTGGCAGTACTCGTGGGCAATGGTATGCAGTAGGCCCGAAAGAGGCCTCCTCTCCTTACGGGTACCGAGAGCCACCTCTATGTAGATGGTGCCCATCACAGGCCAGTGGAAAGCCCGCCCGTGGGCGTGCGTGCCTGTGGAATTGGTCGAGAGAAATTCTATTATTAATTGCCGCTGGTTATCCAGTGGGAACTTTTTTGTTAAATGTTGGGTGAACTCTAGGGCTTCCTGAGGAGTAGCTTTGTGGGCTTTTATTTTCTGGATCATTTTATCCTCCGTATGGGTTGTGGGTTAGAGATCTGTATGGGTTACGGTTGAGTTGGGCCACGGGGTTGCCTACAAAGCCCACAGGTTTCCTCCGGAGCAGTGCGGAGCAGGAGGGCTTGAGGAGGCTTGTGATTGGCTTTAGTTGAACCCCTGTAACAGTGCGGAGCAGGAGAGCTAGGGTTCAGGATTGAGCCTTCCTCCGCTCCCACCTTTGTTTGGCACCATGACTTATCTTAGCCCTCGTCTCTTCAGTCTGGGTGAACCCCTTTGCTCTCGGAGCAGGCCTTTGTTTCCTGAGTTCGGACAGGAGCTTTCTGGTTTCCTCGGAGAACACCTTCTGGCACCCACAGCTATGGGTGCGATCATTCAGTAGGGAGTACTGCTGGATATCCTTCTGAGTCCCGCAGGCGCATTGACAGGTCCAGTACTTGAGACCTTTGCCCTTCATGGTGGGGCCTCCGATGACTGTCCAGGCGTGAAATGTGTCTCCTAATTTAACTCGTTCCATTTTTATTTCTCCTTTGTTTTGCTTGGATTCACCTTAACACTTTACTCGCTACGTGTCAAGATAAAAGTATTGACATCTGAATTTTAACTCGCGGCGTGTGTGTGAATGGGTAAGGGCGCTGGGCTCTCATTAAAACTTTCACCCCGCCCCCACCCAGTAACCGAGGGGAGCACGTAGGGATCGACCGAGGGGAGCACGTAGGGATCGACCGAGGGGAGCACGTAGGGATCGACCGAGGGGAGCACGTAGGGATCGACCGAGGGGAGCACGTAGGGATCGACCGAGGGGAGCACGTAGCAAACAATATCAAGCTAAGTATCTGGTTTTACACAACAATAATTATTTTAAAATAAATGTGAAAAATAGTATTGACTTGAAACAAGGTAGATGTTATAACTGTATTCAAGTTGAGCGAACGGCTACCTGGGAAGCATACACGGTGCCTAGCACCATAACAGGCCAAAGGCCAAAGGGGTATATCATGAAAAAGCAAGCTGAAGCAATGGGAACTAAGGTACGCGCCGAAATTCTGAAAACCGTTGACGCTGAAGCAAAAGTATTCGAGTCACAGCAAGCGCGCCTCATGGCAGTTATCGCCATGGTAGAGAAACATTTCGGCGTGCCGGAAAAAGCTACCGGCTACGTCCACACGGTGCACGATGCCATGCTGCAGGCTGGTCGTGACGTTCCTGAGAAGTACACCGATGCTATTCAGGACAAAGGCGAGTGTGGCCGTTTCCTCAAGCGCCTGTATGACTTCATTCGTAACAGCGGGGACAACGGCAACGGCACCAAGGAGTTCTGCGTTGACAGCTACGTGAAAGCCGTCATGACGAAATGCGCCGGGAATGCCGCACTCTTCGCGGCTCTCGAAAAGGCCATAAAAGCAGCGAAAAAGGCCACTCCGGTCGTCTAGCATCAAAAGCCCCTTGCCTGTTATGGCAAGGGGCTTTCGTTGTAGCCTCCAGCTCCGATCCTAGAAGCTACAACGAAAGCCCCTTGTATCACTTCCCCGCTCATTGAGATTATTGAGGCGTGACACCTGATAGACTAGCACTCTATTATGTGGCGCAAGTAGTGCCGCGCTGTATGGCACGAAACATTAGACCCTACTACCTATCGCCGGTAGGCTCAACACAAGATTTAGCGCGTTCGTTCCCTGACGTGTACCAATTCAAAGGATAGTAGACAAGAGGCCCCACAAAGGAGAGTCTACCTGACGGTACGCGGTAACAGAACGGAAAGGCGGGATACCCTTTTAATGCTGCGAAGCATGAAAGCTAGGGGAGTGACCACCATACCACTCAGAAGGACCGTTTAACCACCAGATACAGCCGCTTGTTAATAGTTGTGTCGCTGATAAGAAAGGCGAGGCATGAGGCAAACGGCGATACTGGCAATTAGTAGATTAATGAAAACAAATGTGAACTTCACAGTTTTGCAGCAAAGCGGGGAAGGTCCGGGGCAATGGACCTTCCCCTTCTGATTTAGAAAATATGAAATCTCACATTTACCCTAGGATGTGTTACAAAATGGAACAAATAAAAGTGAGATTCCACATTTTCTAAACTCTGCAAACGGATGTTCGCAGTATTTAGATGGAGTAAAATGGCCCCAGTGGTAGCTTGACGCGCAACCCAGGACCGATCCCTAAGAGACAAAATGTGGAATTTCACATTGCGCCTAAATGAAGCGAACCAAAACCCAGGACCGGCGCGTATATACTTTTTGATCTAGGAAGGGAAACGCGTTGGAACGTGGGGAAACGACCAAAAAGGAGAAATAAAATGATTATCTATGAACTCAACATAATTGAGGAATCCACGGAGCCTTACTCGGATGATCGCTGGGTTAACTCCGTGCTCTACTACACATCCGAGAAGGCTCATGATGCAGGTCGTAAGTGGTTGGCCGAGGATTACCCCGCTGGAGCGGATCGGGAGTATATCGTGGTTGAGAAGGACCTCCTCTAGTAGACCACAGGTTCTCCCGCTTCGCGCTGTTCCTGTGGTCTAACCAATCAAACCGCAGGTTTCCTCAGTGTCTCCTGCTCCGCACCATAATTGAGGAAACCTGCGGTTCTACTTATTCCTAACCCACAGGTTTCCTCAGGTTAAAACGCTCCACAGGAAAATTGACCGATCCTGTAGAAACTGTAGATTATTCTACACTTAAACCTAGCCACACCAATTTTTATGCAGAAATGCATAATTCAACATTCGCCCCACATTCAATACCAAAAAGTGAAGTTTCACATTCTAAAAGAAATGCACATGTGAATTAAAATGCTTGACTGCTCAAGCCAAATGCCTTATAAACGCCAAGACAAAGGATTCCAAAAGCTCTTACCCATCAACCACTAAGCGAAACAAAAGAAATCGCCCATAAAATTAAAGGAGGATAAAATGATGCGCAAAGGGTTCACCCAACAAAAATACCCAGTCACTCAGGTAACAGGGCCAAATATGACCCACAGTTTCGAGGGGTTCCACATCAGTTATGCTCGGAATCTGGCGCATTATGGCTGTGACACCACGGCTTTGGTCTTGGACGGTCGAGTGTTCTTCATTTTGAATGGAGATCATGCAGATGACCTAAGCGAGGCCGCAAGCATATTCGGGGTTGAAGGCTGCGTTAATCTTTTCATCGACCGGATAGCCCGGGCGAACCAACTAAGCGAGCATCTCATGGCTGTTGGCCTCAAAGCAGATCCTTTCGGACTATACCCGACCACGCTGGAAATCATAGGGCTGGAAAATATTGAAAAGATAGCGAGAGCGGAAAATTGAGGGAACCTGCGGTCCAACTTAGTCAAACAAAAGGAGCCAAAAAATGATCAAAATAATAAACGACCAAGGAATGATCTGGCTCGTCCGGATCGTACAAAAGGGCGATAAATACGGACGCAATTTCTGCCTAGGGCACGACAAAAATGATCCGATGGTGGAATTCTATGACTGCCGTTTTGAATTCTCGGAATACGGCCAGTTCGTTTCGAGGTACTACCTGAGCACTTTGATGGAAGGTGAGCAGGAAAGGGGCCTTTATTTAGACGACGGGGTTCCTTGCTGGCAGATTAGCAGCGAGGGGATGCTTAGGGTTAGGGAATGGCTTAAAGGCAAAAAGTGAGATTTCACATTTTCCAAAAAGGAGACACAAAATGAAACATCCAGAACTTTTCAAGTATGGCAAGCAGTTTGTCAAGTCGATGCAGGAACTTATTCTGCGCTACCAGAAGGCTATGGAGTTGGGGATTAGTAAAGCGGATTATGAGGTTAAGGAGGACATGGTCTGCCTTCTGTGCAACCCGATCGGGGTTAAGGCGAGCCAAAACAATTTATCCACCTGGCGCGACCACAGAATAGGGTGCGAGAAACTCGGCTGCCCTTGGATCGTCATTTTGGGCATGACCTGCGACGAGTTTTCGATTGAAAATGAGGACCTGGTTGAAATGATCTACCAAACGGACGATCCTGTAGCGATGCAGGCTCGCGTGAACCAGCTTTTTGAGTGGATCGAGATTTACCGCAATCACTTGAAAAAGTGAAATCTCACATAAAACCAAAAAAGGAGAAAGTAAAAATGTGCGAATTCTTTAGTTGTATCTCGAACGGCCAAGGCAGTATCTGGTACTTTAACTGGGAACTCAGAAAAAAGTGCCTTTCGGGTGAGCTTGACTATTCCCCGGACTCCCACTCGTCCATAGCCGATTACTTCGGCTTCGAGGGAGACAAAGAAGATCGGATGAACAAATACGAATTCAACCCTCTGACTGGAAAATTCACCATCGACCAGATCAATGGAAAGGACGATTCCGAAGTTGTGGAGAGAAAACTCCGGAAGCTCGATTTTATGACGATTGTGCCTTCTTTGAGGATTAAGGAGATTTATCATCCGTTTAGGCAGGTTCCTGTCGCTCCCGAAGTGACGCCGGAGATGATTGAATTGCTCCAAAGGTGGGCCTCGGTGTGGGCCTCGGTGCGGGCCTCGGTGCGGGCCTCGGTGCGGGACTCGGTGCGGGCCTCGGTGCGGGACTCGGTGCGGGACTCGGTGTGGGACTCGGTGTGGGCTTACACAGCCTCGTTTTTCCCTGAAATAACCGAATGGAAATACGTGGAAAAACTAGGTCCTAACCCCTGGGAGCCCTG
>Ga0209727_1001153_pt1 | contig 23209 bp, 22 predicted proteins | sample RifGroC1_FD_183995 | JGI IMG/M metagenome (GOLD analysis project Ga0209727, IMG submission 183995) | Groundwater microbial communities from Rifle, Colorado, USA - Groundwater C1 (SPAdes) (version 2) | ecosystem: Environmental > Aquatic > Deep subsurface > Groundwater | place: Rifle, Colorado...
AATTATTCAGGTCAATTTATTTGAAAGGAAACTTTTAAGGTCACTCTTTGTGCCTGATAAAAAATGGCGAAAACAAGAAGAACCTCAATTGAGGTTCTTCTTGTGATATTTGTGGGACAGCAGTGGCATGAAGCGCCTTTTTTATGATGTTGATTAAAGTTTATCATCAAACTCATTATGCTGAGGTGCAGAATATTTGAAGCCTTTAGTTTTATAACCAAGGTATAACACACCAAACATAGCCCACCACAAGCCATATTTTAGTGAGGTATCTTCAATTTCTAACCACAATGCAAAGATACTGATGAATCCCATTAAAGGAATCACAACGAAGTTTAAAATATCTTTAAGACTTTTAGTTCGTCCATCACGTAATGCATAACGAGAAATAACCGATAAATTGACAAACGTGAATGCAGTTAAAGCACCAAAGCTGATCAATGAAATAACGGTATCAAGGTTCATAAATCCAGCACATAGCGCGACTGCACCTACGATCATGATATTGTATGACGGCGTAAAGTTCTTTGGACTAATATGACCAAAGATTTTTTTATTAATCACGCCATCACGACCCATCACATACATCAAGCGCGATACCCCTGCATGCGCAGAAATACCAGATGCCATCACTGTCACGATTGCAAAAGCAAGAACATAAGATTGGAACAATGAGCCACCAACTAGGAGTAAAATGTCAGGCTGTGTTGCTGCGACATCTTGGAAGTAAGTTTTAGGATCATTTGGAAAGTAAATTTGCATGAAATATGTGCTGATGATAAACACGATCCCTGCAAATAGAGCAGTCAAGAAAATAGCTTTTGGAAGCGTTTTTTCGGTATCTTTGGTTTCTTCTGCAAGTGAACTTAAAGAGTCAAACCCTGTAAACGAGAAACAAAGTAAGGTTGCACCAGTAATTAATGCGCCAACTGAGGTTAACTCGTTCCAAAATGGTTCAAGACTCCAAAGCTGATAGCGAGTTTCTGCTGTTATTGGTCCTTCTGCGTTAAGTCCCATTTGTAATTTGCTATAAACTAAATAGGTAAATACAGCAATTACAATCAGCTGGACTAAAACAATCATGCTGTTGAAATTAGCAACAAACTTGGCGCCACGTAAGTTTACGCCAGTCATGAACGCAGTCAAAACAATAACCCAAACCCAATGATTTACACTTGGAAATAATGCTTCAAGATAAATCACTGCAAGGATGATATTGACCATTGGTGAGAGTAAATAATCTAACCAAGATGACCAACCTACCATAAAACCAACATTGGGATGAATGGATTTTTGCGCGTAGGTATATGCCGAACCAGACGATGGATAGCGGCGAATCATGTGACCATAACTCAAAGATGTGAACAAAATTGCAATTAAGGCCACTATGTATGAGGTAGGAACATGATGATGACTTTCTTCTGATACTAGACCAAAAGTGTCAAACAAAGTCATAGGTTGAATATAAGCTAAACCAATAATGATAATGTGCCAGAGACCTAGCGTTTTTTGCAGTTTAGCTGCCGATTGAGTCCCAGAGATATTTGTCAACGGCGTTATCCTCATAATCGTTGATCAAGGATCAGCTATGGTTTAAGGATCATTTGAGACGAAATGATCCCCCCTACAGAAAAAAGAAGTCCGCCAATCTATCCTAAATTGGTATTCATTGTCAGTACTTTTATGCTTTTTTTAGCAATTTTTTTGCCAATTGTGGAGAAAAAAAGATGAATAAAAGTTCACCTAAATTTTAAAAGCCCCGATCACTTTATATGATCAGGGCTTTTTCTGCATGATTTATGATCTAAATCAATTAATTACCAAGCTTTTTGCAAGATAGCACGTAGATCTTTTAAGCTTGCTTCTTTAGGATTGAAAATGATTGAACCATCATTCAGCGCTTTTTCTGCAACATCATCAAGTTGAGCTTCAGTGACTTTACCAGTTTCACGCAAATTGCGAGGTAACTTAGTTAAGCTGAATAAACGATCACGCATCGTTAGGATTGTAGCAATCGCTTTATCTGCACGTTGATTTGCAGGGGTTTGAGCATAAATGTCAGCGCCTGCTAATGGAAGCAATAATTCACCAATCTTATTGCCATTTACTTCTTTATTGTATTCAAGCACATATGGCAAGAACAAGTTCATACATAGACCGTGAGGCAGATGAGCTACTGCACCTAAAGCATGACCTAAAGAGTGAACTAAACCAACCATTGAGTTCGAGAACGCAATACCAGCCATTGTTGATGCTTGTGCAAGCTCTAAACGACCTTGTGGTTCACTAGGATTATCTAGAACTTTAAACAAGTTTTCGCTGATTTTTTTGATAGCAGCACTTGCATAAGCATCACTTAAAGGGTTAGCAGCCAAGCACGTATAGGCTTCAACAGCATGTGTCATCGCATCCATTGCAGTCATAGCTGTAAGATGCGGTGGTAAGGTTTGAGTCATACGTGGATCAAGGATCGCAGCATGCGGCATTAGATAATATGACGTAAATGGGATTTTTACGTTCTTTTCTAAGTCAGAAACAACAGCAACCATTGTTACTTCTGAACCCGTGCCAGATGTCGTTGGAATCACGAAGAACGGTTTCAATGGTTTTGATAGGTTATGTGCACCTGAGTACTGTAGTAAATCATTACCACCCTCAGATACCAGAATGTTAGTTGCTTTAGAGGTATCAATAACTGAACCACCACCAATTGCAATAATCGCATCACATTTTTGTTTGCGATAAAGTTCTGCTGCTAAGCGAACAACTTCTAAGCTTGAATCTGGTGGTACATCATCAAAAATTGCACCAATAACAGCATCAGTCGTACTGAAAGCAGCTTCAATTGGATTCAATAAGCCATTTGCGCGAACACCCTTGTCAGTAATGATCATTGGGCGTTTTGCACCTAAAGTTGCAAGTTCAAAAGGGATATGCTCTAACGCGGCATTACCAGCAATTACTTTTACAGGGCAGAAAAATTCGTAATAAGGCTTAGCCATGTTAAGCACTCCGTTGGAAATATGATTTAGCGACTTTAAGGTAAATATTTTTAGCACCCGTGAATTTTTCTTTTAATGTCAATTCGGCTGGGTAGCGTTTTACTGCGAGTGAAGCAATTAACTTAGGTAAGATCAGTGCTTCCATTTTATTTAAGCAACGGACAAGGCGAATCGCACTTGATACATCACCATCCGCAATCATTCGGTCATTTGCGAAGGCTTGAGCTGTGCTTTCTTGGAAAGAAAAAACTAAGAAGGCATGAGTCAGATGCTTAAATGTAATGGTTAAATCAGGCTTACCTTTGTAATTTGGTAATAGCTCTAATTGTTTTTCTTCTGTTACCCGAGCGATAAATGCAGGACCATTAGGAAAAACATTCATCGAGAGTATAAAGCCCACAGGAAATTTAGAAACTTCCTCTTGAACTTCACTGTCCACTTGGCTTGCCATTACTAAACCACGACCAACAACGTCCATCATGAGTTTTACGTAGGCAAATTGCAAAGTGGGCTTCACTGCTTTGGTCGAAATCACTTGCGTATCCCTTGTTAAAATTATGCAAAAGCAAATTTAGAGTATTTACTCTAATTTATTTCTCTAGATTTTAAAAGTAATTTATTCAGATTTGACTTCAAGGTCATTAAACAAATCTGCATTTTTAAAATATTCAACGAAATCATTACAGAGCTGCTCGAAATTTGGATAATCTTCAAGCAAGTCTTGTAAGCGTACCATTTCTAAACCTGCGTATCCACAAGGATTAATGGTTTGAAAACCACTTAGGTCACAATCAATATTTAGCGCAAGCCCGTGATAACTCCTTCCTTTTCTAATTTTAAAACCTAAAGACCCAATCTTACGTCCATCAACATAGACTCCTGGGGCATCTGGTTTGGCATAAGCATTGATATCGTATTTCTTGAGTAAATCGATCATCGCTTGTTCAGCGAAGCTAACTAAAGTTCTGACATGCCATTTCAAACGATTAAGATCAAACAGGAAGTAGGCAACCAATTGTCCTTTACCATGCCACGTCACTTGACCACCACGATCTGTATGCACAACAGGAAGTTGAGTATGCATGAGAATATGTTCTGGTTTACCTGCTTGTCCTTGAGTTAGAACATCTTGATGTTGGAGTAGCCAAAGCTCATCAGGTGTTGTTTCATCACGATGAGTTGTAAAATCTTTCATCGCTTCAAATCGTGTCGTGTAATCTTGTAGATCCTGAAAACATCGAATGATTAAGGATGGTTTATCAAGGTTGGTCACAATAAACTTCCTTTGATTGAATAAATACTTTTTTGCGGAAAATCTGCTCTAACTGATCGTTTTTCGTTTCATGTGGATTTGCACAATTCGACCACTCACGAATGAGTTGAATTTGGGCATATTGAACTGCGTTTTTGCTTTTTAATTTAATATCAAAATCTTTGCTGCGTTTCATGAGAAATTGTGGATCATTACCTAATTTTAACTCTAATTGATTTTCACGTTGCAGAGAAAGTTTGGCATTGTTAATCAGTGATAGCTTATCTTGTGCATTTAAAGCCTTGGCTTGGTTTAAACATTGTGGTGCAAAAGTCGAAGTGAGTAACTTCGTAGGCTGTGTAAATGCGAGAGCTGTCAAATAATTATGTTGGTATTCCTGATCTAGATTTTGAATAAGATCATTTTTGAGTTGCTGAAATTCTTTAATAGGCAAGGGGTGTAGATTATTTAATGCTTTTTTCTGTACTTTGTATTCTTCTTGAATTGCAATTAAATTGATCTTAGCAATGTCATCTGGGTGAAAGGCATAAGATTTACTATTTAATTGTGTCGAATGACGTGATTGCATCATTTTAATCGTGTCATTTAATTGTTTAACTGTGAATTTATTGGTTTCATAAACTCCTTTATATTCACACAGTTCATTTTGCCATGAAAAAGTTGCTATTTTCGCATCACTGATAGATGGGATAAATACTGTAAATAATGATAGTAAAATTCGTTGCGTTTTCATCAGCTATTTCGCAATCATAAATCGAAAAAGAAAGAATAATATAGAAGTGTTATGAATGGTTTAACTGATCAGAGGTTTTATTTGCATACATAAAAAATCCAAAACACTTTCGTATTTTGGATTCCTTGATTATAGCGCTGTCTTAATTAATGGACAGGCAGCAAGATCAGCATATAGTGCATGAACTTGTTCTAATTCTTCAAAGCGTAATTGCGCAGTTAAAGAATGATATTTACCTGTGCGAGAAGCTTGAACAGTAACTGTTTCACCATCAAACTCAGGGAAGTGCTTCTGCAAAATATCAACAACAGCCACTCGAAGTTCATCCCCTGCATTACCAATCAATTTGATTGGATAGTCCATTGGGAAAACCCAAAGATGTTCTTGCAATTCACGAGAAGGAGTGCGGTCTAACATGAGCAACCTCTTAATTTGAAACGCCTGCATCAGTGCAGGCGCTTATTATCTAATACAATAATGGGGACAAAGCACTAGACTTCAACCCCTAAATCAAAGCCTACAGAATGCACTGTTAGAGCTTTGATTTTTGAGTAAAACACACTCAATATTAGTCGTTTTCCAGGAATGAGCGTAAGTGTTCAGAACGAGAAGGGTGGCGAAGTTTACGTAACGCTTTTGCTTCAATCTGACGGATACGCTCACGCGTTACATCAAACTGCTTACCGACTTCTTCTAAAGTATGGTCAGTTGGCATATCGATACCAAAACGCATCTTCAAAACTTTTGCTTCACGTTCAGTTAAGTTTTCAAGTACTTCACGAGTCGCTTCTTTTAAGCCTTCCGAGGTCGCAGCATCCACTGGTGAAGTGATGTTTGAATCCTCGATGAAGTCACCAAGATGCGAATCTTCATCATCACCGATTGGTGTTTCCATCGAAATCGGTTCTTTTGCGATTTTAAGTACTTTACGAACTTTAACTTCGTCCATTTCTAAACGTTCGCCTAATTCTTCAGGTGTTGGTTCGCGACCCATTTCTTGAAGAAGTTGACGAGATACACGGTTGATCTTGTTGATCGTCTCAATCATGTGTACTGGGATACGAATAGTACGCGCTTGATCGGCAATAGAACGAGTAATTGCCTGACGAATCCACCACGTAGCATAAGTCGAGAATTTATAACCACGACGGTATTCAAACTTATCTACGGCTTTCATCAAACCGATGTTACCTTCTTGAATAAGATCAAGGAATTGTAAACCACGGTTCGTGTATTTTTTCGCAATCGAAATTACCAAACGTAAGTTCGCTTCAACCATTTCTTTTTTAGCACGACGGGCTTTTGCTTCACCTACGGCCATACGTTTAGAAATATCTTTAATTTCTTTAACGTTTAGATCTAGTTCTTTTTCGATGTCAGCAATCTTTTGTTGGAATGCAAGTACATCTGGGCGAACTTTTTCAAGGTGTGGTTTGATTTCAGCAGGTGCCTTAGCAATCTGTTCATCTAACCAAGCAGGATTTGATTCTTGCTCTGGGAACGTTGTACGGAACTGATTGCGATCCATACGACCACGACGTACAGCATAACGCATAATCTCACGTTCATTTGCACGAATTTGATCATGTGTGCCACGAATCATTTCTGAAATAATGTCAAATAAACGTGGAGTAAATTTGAACATCATGAACACAGCTGCTAGAGATTCAAGCGCTGCTTTCGCTTCTTCACTGCTACGACCGTGTTTTTCAATAATCGCTTTTGTGTCATTCCAAGCAGATTCTAATTCTGTAAAACGAACTTTTGCGACTTCTGGATCAGGACCTGAATCACCTTCAGAATCATCATCACCTTCAGAGTCTTCATCTTCATCATCATCGTCGAGTTTTACATCTTTTGCTGGTGCTGCTGGAGTTTCAGCATCCTCAAGCACAGCTTCTTCTTCCAGTACTTCTGGAATATCATCATCTGTTTCTGGATCTAAATAGCCAGAAAGAATATCGGCAAGACGACGCTCGCCAGTTAAAAAATCATTATATTCTTGTAAAACGACTTCAACAGCATTTGGCCAGTAAGCGATCGAGTGTAAAACATCACGGATACCTTCTTCGATACGTTTTGCAATACTGATTTCGCCTTCGCGAGTAAGAAGTTCAACTGTACCCATTTCGCGCATATACATACGAACAGGGTCAGTCGTACGACCAGGCTCACTTTCAACTGAAGCCAATACTGCAGCAGCTTCTTCTTCTGCAACTTCATCAGCAGCCTCAGTCGATTCGCCAAACATCGCATCGTCAGTTTCTGGCGCACGTTCATGCACAGGAATACCAACGTCTTGAAGCATCTGAATGATGTCTTCAATCTGTTCGCTTTCTGTAATCGAGTCCGGGAGATGATCGTTAACCTCAGCGTAAGTTAAGTAACCTTGTTCTTTGCCTCGGCTAATCAGAGCCGCTACTTGAGAAGTAGGGGAATGCATATCGCTCATCTTTGCTTACTCTTTGTTGAATCTGTGGCGGTGAAAAACCGTGCATGATAGCACAATTCACGTCGAATGTTTTGGATTTGATCCGTTTGTCTTAAATAAAAAAATAGGTTTGATTTCACGGTAGTTTGTTGGATATGGGGTTGAGTATTATTTTTTCAAGCAGCAAGTCCATTGAAAGTGATTATATTTCATTGTTGTTGCCCTCCATCTATAAATACACAAAAAAAGCGCTGAAAAAAAGTACAAATCACCGATTTATAGCGAAAAAATTAAATAAAACTTGACAAGGTATTTGAAGAAAGATAAATAGCGGCTAGACCCATTTATATTTTTCATTGTTAGAGGTAGTGTTAGTGTCTTCTACAGATTTTGAATTAGATGATGATAACTACGGCGATGATGATGTTGGTTTTGATGAGTCATCAGGAAAAATCAGCGCCAAAGAATCATTAGAAAAGCGCCGTTTGATTGATGATCTATTGGCTCAACGTCGTTTAGAACGAGAATTAAAAGATTTTGATTATGATTTCGACGACGATGATCTCGACGACGAAGACTGAGCAAAATTTCTGAGACTTTAAGTCTTAAAATGTTATGCTGTTGACGAAATATTTTTAAAATTTGGATAAAGAATGAGTACGTTAGATTTAGACTTATTGAGTAATTATCTTGACGGTGATCAAAACGAATACGGTCTGGATTTTGCAGCGACTCATGGTTTTCTGTGTGCAATAGCCGTAGGTCCAAAGTTTGATCGTTGGTTAGAAGAACTTTTTGATAATAATCAAAAGAAAGTTCCTAGCGAAATCGTTGAACAAGTTAAGTTATGGTTAGAGTCTCTAAGACAAGACTTAGCAAACGAAAACGGAATCGAATTTCCTTTTGAAATCGAAGAAGCAGACGTTGAATCAAGTTTAGGTGATTGGAGTGTAGGTTTCGTTGATGCAATGTTCTTGAACGAGGATGCTTGGTTTACACCTGAGTTTGAAGAGCAACTTGTAGATTTAACTTTACCAATAATGGTCTTCAGCGGTATTGATGAAGAAGATCCTCAGATGGAGTCTTTCCGTCGTAATGGTCAATTGATGGATGAGTTAGCAGAAGAAATTCCAGATAATCTGAACGAAATCTATCTCATGTATCATACTCCAGCCTAATATGTTGTATTTATCAGCTTATTAAGTTGATGAAATTTGATATAAAAAACGTCCAATAATGGGCGTTTTTTATATCTTTAAATTTATATTTTGATCGATTAGATTGAATGTTTTATATTTGAGAAAAGATTAAACTGACACCTAATAAGCCCAGCAACTAATTAATTCTTGGTTCTAAACATCTCAATTAAGACGTTTTTTTATTCTCAAGTCCTTTTAGGGATTGCTTTGCATACCAGCCATAGCTGAGATGAAAAATAAAGTATTCAATTAATATTAAAAATACAGTCACCAAAATCCAAAGCCATATAGGAATGTGTTTAATAACCTCAATAGATGTCTGAATAGGAGCAATAAAAAATAGTGCGATTACGACGAGGATTGCACTGATAATTAAGTTACTCGCAATTGATCCTAAGATTAGATGCTCACGTTCTTGAGGATTAGGGACTCTTTGTTCGCGTTTTACAAAGATCCATGACGTAAAAAATCCTGCTGCAATTAAGGTCGGCACAGTAGTAGAACTTGATAGATCTATAAAGTAGGCCAATAATCCAAAAATAAGTAGCGTGAGTGTATAAATACCTGTAAATATCCATAGATAATATTTCATTATGATTTCTCTTTATGATTTGATTTTGGGTCTATAAGTAATTCAAATCTATATGTTAATTTTATTTTTTAAATAACTTGAACGTGAATTATAAATAATAAGTAATTAAAACCACAGCTTTTACTGTGGTTTTAATAAGTTGATATGTATTTAGTAAGGCTTTAATAGCCAAATCTTTTCTTCAGCATCAACCTTTCCTTTGAGTAATTCTGTTTGACTATCAAGTAATTGCAGTTGGTACTGCTTGGAATAATAGTCTTTAAGCTGTTGAGGGGAAATAGAGAAAGGAGGACCCGCCATCACGCTTTGATCATATTCAAAACTAATGAGTAATTGAGTTGCCTGATTGCTAATTTGCATCAAATGTTGTGCATAATCGGTTCGCATTTCTTCAGGTAAAGCGACTAAAGCAGCTCGATCATAAATCGCATCAATTTTACCAATATTGCTTGAAGTCAATTCAAAAAAATCACCAACAAATAGATCAATTTGAGGATGGTGATAATGAGTTAATTTTTCCAGTTTTCTTTCAGTAAATGGAATAGCAAGTTCGGCCATTAATTCTTCGATTGCAATCGGACTAAGATCAATTCCAATCAGATGATAACCTTGTGCTAACAACCAATGGATATCTAAGCTTTTCCCACACAATGGAAGGAAAATACGATTGTTTTTCTCTAGATTCAAGGAGTCAATATATTTAACTAATAGTGAATGAGGTTGATTGAGATGAAACCCAATTTCATTTTTTTGCCATTTATCATGCCAAAATTCATGTTTCATAATTTGTCTCAGATAAAAATAATTGAAAATAACTCTCAGTGTTTATCCTTATTATTTTTTTTGAACCTTCTTGCAATAATCCAAATGATATACAGTAAAGCTAGAGCTAAAATAATATAACCGACACGTTGCATAATCAGCGTCATCAAAGCTTGATTTTCGCTAAAGTGATAACCTAAGTAGGCTAAAAAAGTAGTCCATATAATCGTTCCTAAGGCACTGTAGGTCATAAATTTACCAAAAGGCATTTTACTCATACCCGCGGGAATACTTATGAGAGAGCGTACAGCTGGAATCATACGACCAAAGAAAACAATCTTGTGTCCATGTTTGTTAAACCAAGTTAATGCTTTTTCAAGATCACTTACCTTTATTCTTAGAAATTTTCCATAATGCTCAATAAAGATGAATAATCGTTGCTCAGGAATTTTTCGACCAATCCAATATAGCACCATCGCAGCAAGTAAAGATCCTGTACTGCCCGCAATAATGACACCAATTAAAGTCAAATCACCTTTAGAGGCTGTATAACCAGCAGAGGGCATAATAATTTCAGATGGTATTGGTGGAAAAATATTGTCTAAAAACATTAAGAATGCAATACCCAAATATCCCAGCTTTTCCATCACAGATAAGACCCAGTCTTCTAGTCCCATAGTACCTTGCTACGTATTTTCATTGATTAGAGGATAGTGATGCTTCTTTCTTAAGCACACAATATATGAATGGTTATTATTTTCTCGTATAAAAAAGCCGTAGAAAACTACGGCTTTTGAGCATAACAATAAATTATAGGCGTTTGCGTTTTGCTGCTGCAATTTGTGATTGGCGCATGCGGAAACCTTCTTTTTGTTTTTCTGTAGTTTTATCAATACAGAAAACACAAGAAACTCCATGTTCATAGCTAGGTAATTCAGCTTCTTCTTTAGTAAGAGGCCAACCACATGCATGACATTTAATATTTTCGCCTTCTTCAACACCATGTGTTACTGCTGTGCGGCCATCAAATACGAAACATTCGCCTTCCCATAAACTTTCTTCTGCTGGGGTTTCTTCTAGATATTTAAGAATACCGCCTTTAAGGTGATATACCTCATTAAATCCTTCTTGTAAAAGTAATGATGTTGATTTTTCACAACGAATACCACCTGTACAGAACATGGCGATTTTCTTATCTTTGTGTTGTTCTAAGTTTTGCTTTACGTATTCAGGGAACTCACGGAAAGTTTCAGTTTTAGGATCAATTGCACCCTTAAACGTGCCTGCTTTATATTCATAGTCATTACGTGTGTCGATTAAAATTACATCATCACGGCTAATTAACTCATTCCACTCTTTAGGGTCGAGGTAATGACCGACTAGATCACGGGGTTTAACTTCTACACCTAAAGTTACGATCTCTTTTTTGAGTTTAATTTTCATTTTGCGGAATGGTTTATCAGAGCTAAAAGACTCTTTATATTCCATTTCGTTGAAACCTTCGTTCAGCAAAAATTGATGTACAGTATCAATTGCTGTGCGATCACCAGCGACAGTACCGTTGATTCCTTCTGGTGCAACAATCAGAGTTCCACATAAATTGATGCTATTCACTAGTGTTAAAAGACGCTGTTGCAGATCCGCTGCATCTGAAACTTCTTTAAATTGATATAGTGCCGCAACAACCCAATTATTGGTCGCTTGCTGTTCTACAGGTGCAAGCTGTTCTACAGTAGCGTTCATGGATAACTCCAAATGTATTAAGATAGGAAAATCAAGGCGCGTATTTTAGCGTGAAATTTGAAAATAAGCGAGAAAACCATAAAATTGATATGGTTTTAGAGGAATGTGTTTTGAGTAATGATCGTCGAATCCCATCATTGACCCCATGTGCAGGGCGTTGTTCAACGGTATTTGGTGATTTGGTGTGCCGAGGATGTCGCCGTTTTAATCATGAAGTAATTCATTGGAATACATATACACCAGAACAGCGACTTACAGTTTGGCAACGTTTAGATGCACAACTTGATCAAATTCTTGTGCCTTTGTTACCTCATGCAAATATACAACAGGTAGAGGATTTTATTCATAATAAACGGATTCGAGTATTAGATACGGCAACGAAAGGTCGTAAGCTTTATCATGCATTAAAGATATGCGAAAAAAATAAGTACTTAGCGCAGGAAAGTGGTCTTGGGATTGTGGATACACAAGTGAAGCCTGTATGGGATGAATTCGAGAGAAGAGTATTGGCTTTAGCTAAAGCGAGTTATGAACTGGCTTGGCTTCGTGCCGATGGGATTAGTTCGAATTTGTTACGGACATTAGAAGAAGATGAAATCTAAATTCTTTTGTGGTTGATATAGTAAATAATAATTTCTGCGATCAATAAATTAATTGTCCAGCCTAGCCATGCTTCTAGTTGATATATATGGATTGGTGTTAGCCAGTCAATGTAAGGTTGTAGTTCGTATAACACGAGTTTCCATGTTCTTAAACTCAAGGCAGATAAAGCTAAAGCAAAACTTCTTATCATCCAGTCACGATGTCGAAACCATTGTTTCCTAATCGCAAAATATAGCGCAATTAAAGTGCTGATTCCCCAAAGAAGTCCTAGCAAAATAAAACACAATTGGGTACTGAAGCCGCCATTGGCATACACCGCCAATATCAAACCGCTTGGTAGTGCAAAACCTAGAGTTGAAACAATATAAATCCAACCTGCATAACGATGAACAAGACTAAATTTTTTACGAATATATTGTGAAAATTGAGTAAAGCCAGCTAAAAGAACAAAACTGCTCGTTAAGACATGAATTTGGAAGGCGATGCGCCAAGGCTGAGTCAGGACTACATCTTGTTTTAGGACTAAAAAATTGGATTGATTTGACCAAGGAAAATATTGAATACAAATTTCTACCATCAATATAAATAAGTAAAAGAAAATGAATGTGGTTATAAGTCGAGTAAGGGGATTTAGAGTTTTCCACATATCATTGATCATTGTTATCATGATTGACTAAGAATAAATGCAATAACTTTATATTTGATGAGCTTAGAAATATGAATAAATTAGTTAAGTTTTTAACTTTTACAGCTGCTTTAACATGTTGTACCTTGAGTTTTGCTCAAACCCCACAGCTCGCCTTATCTTGGACAGGATTGTATAACGATGGACAAAAAATTTCTTTGTTCTTTCAACAGAAAGGAGATCAACTCACAGGGTATAGTTTGTTAAATGGTAAGCAAACTAAATTTAAGGGAAGTCTTCAAAAAAGTGGCTCAGTTTATAAAGCAACTTTGAATGAATTAGGGCAAGGTGCTACCTTTGGTCAGTTCATTTTAGATTATAAAAATAATGTTACAGAGATCGATGCACAATGGTTACCCAGTAGCAAAACAGTTAAACCAAAGTTTTTTAACTTGAAAGCACAGCAGTGTAACTATGCAAAAGATGAAGGTAACTATCCAGAAGCATCTCGTAAATTATTAAAAGATGCAGATCTACAAGTTGCTTTAGGTGAGTTGCAATATATGCGTAATGAAATCTATGCACGTCATGGGTATGCATTCCAGAATAAAAGTTGGGCTGCTACATTTGCTGATTATGATTGGTACATGCCGTGTTTTACCAATGTGGATTCACGTTTAACTCAAATTGAAAAAGAGAATGTGAAGCGTATCAAAATGGTAGAACCTTATGCGAAAGACGTAGAGTGGGGACGTTAATTTATTTTATAAATTAAGTATCTAATAAAAAAAGCTGCCATCAGGCAGCTTTTTTAACATTAAGATTCTGTTGAAAATTAACGTTTGATATCGCGTTGAGTCGAGCCAGTATAAAGCTGACGCGGACGACCGATTTTGTAAGGACCGCTGTGCATTTCTAACCAGTGGCTGATCCAACCAACAGTACGTGCAAGAGCGAAAATTACAGTAAACATTTCTGTTGGGATACCAATCGCTTTTAAGATGATACCTGAGTAGAAGTCTACGTTCGGGTAAAGCTTACGCTCTACGAAGTACGGGTCGTTCAATGCAATACGCTCAAGTTCCATAGCAAGCTGCAATTGTGGATCGTTGATGCCTAATGCTTCAAGAACTTCGTCACAAGTTTGCTTCATTACTTTAGCGCGAGGGTCAAAGTTTTTATAAACGCGGTGACCGAAGCCCATAAGCTTCACTTCTTTACGTTTTACTTTTTCCATGAATTCAGCAACGTTTTCAACGCTACCAATTTCATCTAACATTTTAAGTACAGCTTCGTTTGCACCACCGTGAGCAGGTCCCCAAAGTGCAGAGATACCAGCAGAGATACATGCATAAGGGTTTGCACCAGTAGAACCTGCAAGACGAACTGTAGAAGTCGATGCATTTTGTTCGTGGTCAGCATGAAGCGTGAAAATACGGTCCATTGCGCGCGCAAGAACAGGATTTACTTTGTAGTCACGATCAGCAGGCGTAGCAAACATCATGTGTAAGAAGTTTTCTGCGTAGCTTAAATCATTACGAGGGTAAATGAATGGTTGACCTACAGTGTACTTGTAGCTCCACGCTGCAAGCGTAGGGATTTTCGCGATTAAACGAATTGCAGTGATTTCACGATGGTTAACATCTTCGATGTCTAAACCGTTGTGATAGAACGCAGATAAAGCACCAACTACACCAACCATGATCGCCATAGGGTGAGCATCACGACGGAAACCATTGAAGAAACGGCTTACTTGGTCGTGAACCATAGTGTGGTTACGTACTTTTGCGTCAAATTCAGTTTTTTGTTCAGCATTTGGAAGCTCGCCATTTAATAATAAATAACAAGTTTCTAAGTAGTCTGCTTGAGTCGCTAATTGATCAATTGGATAACCACGGTGTAATAAAACACCTTTGTCACCGTCAATGAATGTGATCTTAGATTCGCAAGCCGCTGTCGCCATAAAACCAGGATCGAAAGTAAAGTGACCTGATGCTAATACATCTTTAACGTCAATTACATCTGGGCCCAATGTGCCGCTGTAAATTGGTAATTCAATTTCTTTGCCATCAAGCTGTAATACGGCTTTTTTGCCAGTTGCTGCAGACATTCAATAGATCTCCTGTCCTGGTGAATGATTATCTGACTCGAAATCCTAATCTTGTCATGTGCGAATCAGACGGTGTCAAAATTTGCTATAAGATTAGTGGCTACTAAAATTTTGTCAATTATACTTAGGGATAAAAAATGACGTTATCACAGTCAATTAGTCATTCAGTATCAACGGGAAAATTGAGTAAAATCACAGCACCGGTCGAGTATAATATGTCAAATCATGTTTTAGGTGCAGAAAAAAAATGAAGCATCAGTACAATTGTAAGTAAATTTTTAACACTTTTTGATTTATAGATTCCTAAAATTTTTTGAAATAAAATGCCAAAACCCTATATTTCTCATGCCTTAGATTTAAATTATCATTAAAAAAAATGTTGATTGAAAAATAAAGGAATTTTTATTTGTTCTATTACGGTGCGATCAACTGATTAAAAAATGACTAATTTTTTACTAAAATCATCTTTGCTTGATAGATTATCGCTTAGTTATATTTAATATTAAAATGAGGGGTATTATTTCTGAGTATATAAATAATCGATCCAAATATATGACTTTAGTATGATGCTTTAATAATTTCTTAATGATTTTGAAGGAATATATTCGAAATTTAAAAATAAAAATAATAAATTGCATTTGATGTAATGTTTTTAAAAATCAATATGATATGTAATTTTTGTATGGTAGGTCCATTGATTTTTCTTGCTTATTCTTGTGAATGATTCTTATTTAAGGCTTTTTTCGACTAAAGAGAAAGCTGATTGTTTGTATTTTGATATTTCACGTTTTATAATTCGTTGTCGTTATATAGGTTAGGCATGTGCTGTGCTTGCCTGACAATGCCAGCTTTCCTTTGAATTAATTCAAACAAACTCCAGTTGGAGTTTCTACCTACAGGATGCCCGCTGTGAAAAGCAACAGACCTGTCAATTTGTCCATGGGTCAGGTGTTAGCGGTAAATTTACGCTCACCCGTGGCTATTGCATCAATTCTACACCGTCTATCTGGTGTAATCGTTTTCTTATTAGTCGCTGTTCTTTTGTGGATTTTGGATAAATCTCTATCTTCACCAGAAGGATTTGACTACGTAAAAAATGTCGTTTTCGGAAATATCTTAGTACGTTTCATCGTATGGGTATTTGTAGCAGGCTTAATCTTCCATTTTATTGCAGGTATCAAACATCTACTTGCTGACCTTGGTTTTGCTGAGGAATTACAAAGTGGTCGTATTGCAGCTACAGTTTCGTTGATCTTATCTGTGATCGGTATTGTCGCAGCTTTTGTATGGATTATGTTCTAATGAAAAGTGCTACAGGTTTAACGGGTTCAGGTTCTCGCGATTGGTATATCCAACGTGTATCAGCTGTAGTTTTAGCTGCTTATACTGTCGTTATGTTTGGCTGGATCCTATGCAATAGTGGATTCGGTTATGAGCAATGGGCTGGCTTTATGCTAACGCTTCCAATGAAAATTTTCTCATTGTTAGCTGTGTTATCGCTTGTTGCGCACGCTTGGATTGGTATGTGGCAAGTCTTTACAGATTATGTAACGACACGTCAAATGGGTCCTTCGGCTTCAGGTTTACGCCTTGTGTTAACTTCTGCTGTCATTATTTCAGTGTTCGTATACGCAATCTGGGGTATCCAGATTTTCTGGGCAAATTGATAGGAAGAGATCATGGCAACTACCCCTAAAGAAAATTATTCAAATATTCAAACACTATCATTCGATTCAGTTATCGTTGGTGGTGGTGGTTCTGGTATGCGTGCTGCTTACCAACTTGCTCAAGCAGGTTTGAAAGTTGCTGTATTAACCAAAGTATTCCCAACACGTTCGCATACAGTTGCTGCTCAAGGTGGTATTGGTGCATCGTTAGGAAATATGCAAGAAGATAACTGGCATTATCATTTCTACGACACAGTAAAAGGTTCTGACTGGTTAGGCGACCAAGATGCGATTGAGTTTATGACTCGTGAAGCACCGAAAGTTGTTTATGAGTTAGAGCATTTAGGTATGCCGTTTGACCGTAACGAAGATGGTACGATTTATCAGCGTCCATTTGGTGGTCACTCTGCAAACTACGGTGAAAAAGCAGTTCCACGTGCTTGTGCTGCAGCTGACCGTACTGGTCATGCACTACTACACACGTTGTATCAAAGCAACGTAAAAATGGGTACTCAATTCTTTGTTGAATGGATTGCATTAGATCTAATTCGTAACGAAGAAGGTGATGTACTTGGTGTAACTGCAATTGATCAAGAAACAGGTAACATCGCAGTATTCCAAGCTAAAGCAACATTATTTGCTACAGGTGGTGCTGGCCGTGTTTACCGTGCATCTACCAACGCCTACATCAATACTGGTGATGGTTTGGGTATGGCTGCTCGTGCGGGTATTCCATTACAAGATATGGAATTCTGGCAATTCCACCCAACGGGTGTTGCGGGCGCTGGTGTATTGTTAACTGAGGGTTGTCGTGGTGAGGGTGGTATCCTTCGCAACAAAGACGGCGAACCATTCATGGAACGTTATGCACCGACTTTAAAAGACTTGGCTCCACGTGATTTCGTATCTCGTTCTATGGATCAGGAAATTAAAGAAGGTCGTGGTTGTGGTCCAAAAGGTGATTATATCCTATTAGATATGACACACTTGGGTGCTGATACAATCATGAAGCGTTTACCATCAGTATTTGAGATTGGTAAGAAATTCGCGAACGTTGACTGTACTAAAGAGCCAATTCCTGTAGTACCAACAATCCATTATCAAATGGGTGGTATTCCAACGAATATCCATGGTCAAGTTGTTGTACCTCATGGTGTTGAAGAGGGTGAATTCTCTGCTCACTATGATAAAGATACAAAACAATATACATATAAAGGCACACGTGATTATGTGAAACCAGTTAAAGGTTTCTATGCAATCGGTGAGTGCTCATGTGTATCTGTTCATGGCGCAAACCGTTTAGGTACTAACTCGTTGCTTGACCTTGTTGTATTTGGTAAAGCTGCTGGTGAACACATTATTGATTATGTGACTAAACACCATGGTGATGATTATGCTCCATTACCAAACGATGTGTTAGAAAACACATTGGCACGTGTACGTAAGTTGGATGAATCTACATCTGGCGAAAATGCGCAAGAAGTTGCTGATGTAATTCGTGACATCGTTCAAGATCATGCTGGTGTATTCCGTACACAAGCATTACTTGATAAAGGTGTTAAAGAAATTCTTGCGATCGAATCACGTGTTCGTAACATTCATTTGAAAGACAAATCTAAAGTATTCAATACTGCACGTATTGAAGCATTAGAAGTTGAAAACTTGTATGAAGTTGCTAAAGCAACCTTGATTTCTGCTGCTGCACGTAAAGAATGTCGTGGTGCGCATACCGTTGTTGATTATGAATTAGCGCCAGATCATCCGACTTACTCTTATGGTCGTCGTGATGATGAGTGGATGAAACATACGTTATGGTATTCTTCAGACAATCGTCTTGAATATAAACCAGTACGTTTCAATCCATTAACGGTTGAAGCTATTGAACCTAAACCACGTACATTCTAATCGGGAGAACAAAGATGAGTAGAGGTACTCGTACATTCGAAATCTACCGCTATGATCCTGATAAGGATAAAGCGCCTTACATGCAAACTTTTAAGTTAGAGTTAACTGACAAGCACCGTATGTTGCTTGACGCGTTACTTGCATTAAAAGTTCAGGATGAAACATTAACATTCCGCCGTTCATGCCGTGAAGGTATTTGTGGTTCTGATGGTGTGAACATTAATGGTAAAAATGGTTTGGCATGTTTGTGGAACTTGAATGACCTGCCTGAAAAAATTGTAATTCGTCCTTTACCTGGTTTACCAGTTGTAAAAGACTTGGTTGTAGATATGAATCAATTCTACGATCAATACAATAAAATTCAGCCATTCTTGATCAATAATCAGCCAGCTCCTGCGAAAGAGCGTTTGCAATCTCAAGCAGATCGTGAACATCTTGATGGTTTGTATGAATGTATTCTATGTGCATGTTGTTCAACTTCATGCCCATCGTTCTGGTGGAACCCTGACAAGTTCTTGGGACCATCTGCATTGTTAAATGCTTATCGTTTTATTATCGATTCGCGTGATACTGCTACTCAAGAGCGTTTGGCGCGTTTGGATGACCCATTCTCATTATTCCGTTGTAAAGGAATCATGAACTGTGTGTCTGTATGTCCAAAAGGGTTAAACCCAACTAAGGCAATTGGCCACATTCGTAATATGCTATTGGATCAAGCTGGTTAATTCGGTTTTCCTGTAGAAGAAACGGAAGTTTTGAAAAAAGCTTCCGTTTTTTTATTTGCGTCATAAAAGTATGTTTTGTGCTACAAGGATGCTGGTATGCTTATTACTTATGTAGATAAAAAGAATTAGAAAAGTTGATCAATTGCTTTGCGTTGATTCGTTTTTGAGCACTGTGCTTAGAGTTTGTGCGAGATTTGTAGAAAATCTTTAACTTTGGTCGATAAGAGTGCAACTTTTTTTGAAAGGGCGCTATATTAGATTATAATTTGATGTGTGTATTTCGCTGATTTATGGATGGTATGTGTCAAAAAAATCAATCCAAGCTTGATAACATGTTAGGATTTCTGCCAACGACTGAAAGCAAAAAAATTAGGATATTCCTTAAGTTATACAGGAGATATTCACAAAAGATTTATGCAGATTATTCAGTCAAAGTCAATTTAGAAAAGTTAAAAATTTAGTTAATTTTTCTAAAATGATTTGCAAAAAATTGCTCGATGTCGTCGAGTATAAGAATGAGTTGCGCGCCTTGTTTATGGGTGCGTGACTGATTTGTTACATCAAAAGGAATACTCCTGATGTGTAGTGATAATGTCCTAAGGTTGGATGATCTTGGGTAGTAGTGTCTTGTTACCAATTCGATACTATGAATCATGGGTCTGCTTAAAAGGCAGCCTGTATTATTTTTTGCAATAGGAAATGGGTCCAAAAATGCAAGAAGTTGCTGACGCACTGCGTCTTGACACTGAACTTTCCGCTGATAGTGCAGCGTATATTGAAGAGCTTTACGAACAGTATCTAACATCTCCAACCTCAGTGTCAGAGGATTGGCGTGAATATTTCGACAAATATCCTAAAGGGGATCAACCACACGGTAGTGTGCGTGAACAATTCCTGCTTTTGGGTCGTAATTCAAGCCGAATTCAACCTGTAGTTCAAAGTGCTGTGAGCACAGAGCATGAGCGTCGTCAAATTGGTGTACTTCAACTCATTGCTGCTTATCGTAACCGTGGTCATCAAAAAGCTAAACTCGATCCATTAGGTCTTGCGAAACGTGAAGACGTTCCTGACCTCGATTTATCTGCACATGGTTTAACAAAATCTGATCTTGATACTGTATTCAATACAGGTAATCTCGCGATTGGTAAAGCAGAAGCTACATTGTCGGAAATGATTGAGGCAATGGAAGCAATTTACTGTACCTCAATCGGTGCAGAATACATGCATATCGTCGACACTAAAGAAAAACGTTGGATTCAGCAGCGTTTGGAAGGTGCTCGTGGGAAATTTAATTTCTCAGCTGATCAGAAAAAAGGCTTTTTAGAGCGTTTGACTGCGGCAGAAGGCTTAGAAAAGTATTTAGGTACAAAATTCGTAGGTGCAAAGCGTTTTGGTGTGGAAGGCGGTGAGTCTTTTATTCCAATGATGAATGAGATCATTCAGCGTGCAGGTAGTGTTGGTTGTAAAGAAGTTGTGATTGGTATGCCACACCGTGGTCGTCTCAACGTTTTAGTCAACATTATGGGTAAAAACCCAGCCGACTTATTTGGTGAGTTTGAAGGGAAGAGCCTACACAAAAAAGGTTCTGGTGATGTTAAGTATCACCAAGGTTTCTCTTCAAATGTGATGACGCCTGGTGGTGAGGTTCACTTAGCATTAGCATTTAACCCATCGCACTTAGAAATTGTTGGACCAGTAGTCGAAGGTTCGGTACGTGCTCGTCAAGTACGTCGTAAAGATATTGGTGGTGACGATGTTCTTCCTGTGATTGTTCACGGTGATGCGGCATTTGCAGGTCAAGGTGTTAACCAAGAAACCTTCCAAATGTCACAAACACGTGGTTATACAGTTGGCGGTACAGTTCATATCGTTATTAATAACCAAGTTGGTTTCACGACTTCAGATCCGCGCGATACACGTTCTACAGAATACTGTACTGACGTAGCAAAAATGATTCAGTCACCAATTTTCCATGTGAATGGTGATGATCCTGAAGCTGTAATTTTTGCAACACAACTTGCACATGATTTCCGTCATGAATTCCGCAAAGACGTTGTGATTGATTTGTTCTGTTACCGTCGTCGTGGTCATAACGAAGCAGATGAACCATCTGCAACTCAACCGTTGATGTATCAAGTGATTAATAAAAAAGCGACTACACGTACGCTTTATGCTGATCAATTGGTTCAAGAGAAAGTCCTTGATCGTGCAAGCGCTGATCAAATGGTTGAAGGTTATCGTTCTGATTTAGAAGCGGGCAACCATGTTGCTAATGCATTAGTACGTGAACCAAACAAAAAAATGTTTGTGGATTGGACACCATATCTAGGTCATGAATATACAGATGTTTGGGATACGAGCTTTAACATTGATCGCTTAAAAGAACTTGGCAAAACAATGAATACATTACCTGAAGGTTTTGTATTACAACGCCAAGTACAAAAAGTTATTGATGACCGCATCAAAATGCAAACAGGTGAAATGCCACTGAACTGGGGTGCTGCTGAAACATTGGCATATGCATCTTTGCTGGACGATGGCTTCCTAGTACGTATTACGGGTGAAGACGTTGGGCGTGGTACATTCTCTCACCGCCATGCAAAACTACATAACCAAGTTGATGGTTCTGTTTACATCCCGTTGTGTCACATTAAAGAAAATCAGCCACGTGTTGCGGTGTATGACTCTTTATTATCAGAAGAAGCTGTGCTTGCTTTTGAATATGGTTATGCAACCACTCTACCGAAGAGCTTGATCGTTTGGGAAGCACAATTTGGTGACTTTGCAAACTGTGCGCAAGTCGTGATTGACCAATTCATTGCTTCTGGTGAAACCAAGTGGGAGCGCGTTTGTGGTTTAACGATGTTGTTACCACATGGTTATGAAGGTCAGGGTCCTGAGCATTCATCTGCACGTTTAGAGCGTTTCTTACAATTGTGTGCTGAAGACAATATGCAAGTATTGACTCCTACAACACCAGCACAGATTTTCCATGCTTTACGTCGTCAAGCGGTTCGTCCTATTCGTAAGCCAATGATTGTGATGTCACCAAAGTCATTGCTACGTCATAAATTAGCGACTTCAACTTTAGATGAATTAGCAAATGGTTCATTCCAAACAGTGATTGATGAAGTCGATCAAATTAACAAAGCTGACGTTACTCGTTTAGTTCTTTGTGGTGGTAAGGTTTATTACGATTTACTCGAAAAACGTCGTGAGCTTGGTTTAAACCATATCGCGATTGTTCGTATTGAACAGTTATATCCATATCCAGAACAGCGTTTAGCTGAAGTTATGGCTCAATATCCAAACATTCAAGAACTTGTTTGGGCGCAAGAAGAACCTAAAAACCAAGGCGCTTGGTTATTTATCGTTCCTCGTTTGTATGAAGACGTTCTTAAATCAGGTAAACAAATTCGTATTAGCTATGCTGGACGTGAAGCATCTGCCGCACCTGCTTGTGGCTCACCGTACTTGCATGCAAAACAACAAGCTCAGCTCGTCAATGACGCACTTGCAATTGAAGCTGAACAATCAGGAGATTCTAAATAATGGCAACCGAAATTAAAGCACCGGTATTCCCAGAGTCAGTTGCTGACGGTACGATCGCAACTTGGCATAAAAAAGTAGGTGAACCTGTATCACGTGATGAAGTGATCTGTGACATTGAAACCGATAAAGTTGTTTTAGAAGTGGTTGCTCCAGCTGATGGTAGCTTAGTTGCGATCATCAAAGGTGAAGGCGATACAGTTCTTTCTGATGAAGTAATTGCTCAATTTGAAGCTGGTGCTGTTTCTGCGGCTGCTCCTGAAGCTGCTGCACCAGTTGCAGCGGCTCCT
>Ga0209727_1001161_pt1 | contig 23027 bp, 16 predicted proteins | sample RifGroC1_FD_183995 | JGI IMG/M metagenome (GOLD analysis project Ga0209727, IMG submission 183995) | Groundwater microbial communities from Rifle, Colorado, USA - Groundwater C1 (SPAdes) (version 2) | ecosystem: Environmental > Aquatic > Deep subsurface > Groundwater | place: Rifle, Colorado...
ATTTCCTTTGCTCTAAAATCTCTCAGAGTAGCCATATTTCTGTTTGCTACAAAAAAAACGCTACCTCCATCACCTCCATCACCTCCATCAGGTCCCCCTTTCGGCGTACCTTTTTCCCTGAAAAAAGAGACTTTTCCGTCTCCCCCGTTACCGGCCCTGAGTTTTATTTTTACTAGATCTATCATTTTTATTGAACGAAATTAAACGGGTCCTGAGCTATACCGTTGTACTTGACTATAAAGTGAACATGTGGACCTGTCGATCTTCCCGTGTTTCCCATCAATCCTATAACCTCGCCCCGCGAAACTTGCTGGCCATAGCTTACATCAATACGGCTCATATGGCCATAAACTGTCTCATAGCCGTCTCCGTGGTCAATTCTTACATGCAGTCCCAAACCAAACGGATCCCAGCCTGCTCTTACCACTGTACCCGAAGTACAGGCCAGTAACGGAGGAGAGGAAATGTTATGAGGTGTGGCTATATCAAGACCGTTGTGGTACCAACTGTAGTATTGGGTAAGAACTCTGACGGTCGTCGGCCAGACGCAAAATCCCTTATCAGCGGCGGCTGTCGAAGAATCACCCGTAGAAGGAGCACCGGAGTAAACGGTATACACGGGCACAACTTTGGGCACTTTTCCACCCGGAATAACCAACTCTGTGCCCAGAGCCAGAGTTGAAGTATCCAATAAGTAGTTGAAATCGGCCACAGCTTGCGAGGGTACGTCGTACTTTAATGCAATTGAAGTAAGTGTGTCCCCTCTTGCGACCGTATGGATTAAACCTGCTACCGGAGGAACCGTTATTTCCTGTCCTATTTTTAGAATTGAATTATCCGAAAGATTATTAACATATTTCAAAGCGTCTGCGGAAATCTTGAACTTCTCGCCGATACTGTAGAGCGTATCACCGGGCTCGATTTTATAAACAAGAGCCTCTGTCCTCTTTCTTTCCTCAGGAAGCGTTGTTACTGCCATTTCTCTCTTAGGAATTATGTCGCTGGATGTGGCAATGTAGTCCGCTTTAACCTGGGGACTTGCGATAAAGTCGTAGCTGCTCAGCACTTCGCCTATCATGAATACACCCAGGGATGCTGTGACGACCGTGACAAAAGCCAACGGTCTTCCAAGCTTTCCCCGCGACCAGATTAATTTCTTAACGATGAAAGATTTCGCAAAAGAAGGTAATTGAAAAAGAAAATAAACGAGAGCCCCGATCATGTACAAAAGATCCACGATTTTGTCCCACATATACTCCAATATAGAGCGGAAAAACTCCACCCATATATTTACGAACTGTTCGAACTTGTTGCGTCCCTGAGGTCTAAATCCTTCAAAACTGAGCTGAAAAAAGCGTTTAGACGCCGGGCGTTTGATAGTAAAAACCATGTTTAGTACTTTTGGACAGGCACTCTACCGATTTTACCAATACCGCAATTTAACGGCAAATCTGAGGTTTGGCTATATTTGTGGATTAAGCTCCCGTGTGAAGAGTGTCAAGAAAGTCCTTGTTTGTCTTAGTTTTCTTGAGTCTGTCTATCACAAGGTCCGTGGCATCCCTTTCGTCCAAAAGGTCGACCATTCTTCTTAGCCTGTACACCTTCTCCAGCGTAGGAGCGTCGAACAACTGTTCTTCGTGTCTTGTTCCGCTTGATTTAATGTCAATTGCCGGGAAGATACGTCTTTCGGACAAGCTTCTGTCGAGCCTTAACTCCATATTACCGGTACCTTTGAACTCTTCGAAAATGACATCGTCCATTCTGGAGCCTGTTTCAACCAACGCTGTAGCGATGATAGTTAAGCTACCTTTTTCTTCGAAGTTTCTCGCGGCACCAAAAAAGTGCTTGGCAGGATACAAAGCGGCGGGGTCAAAACCACCGGTTAAAGTACGGCCTGAAGGAGGGGCAACCATGTTGTAAGCTCGCGCAAGTCTGGTGATGGAGTCCATCAAAATAACAACGTCCTGTCCTCTTTCCGCCAATCTCTTCGCTCTTTCCAGGCACAGTTCTGAAACACGTGTCTGTTCTTCTGCTCTTTCGTCAAAGTTACTTGCGTAAACTTCTCCTTTAACATTCCTGCTAAAGTGAGTTACCTCCTCCGGGCGTTCTCCGATGAGAGCGACCATAAGAACAATTTCAGGATGGTTGGTTGTTATACCGTTGGCTATATCCATGAGCAAGAAGGTTTTACCGGCCTTGGGAGGAGCAACGAGCATAGCTCTCTGCCCCTTACCGATTGGCGCAATAAGGTCGATTAAACGTGTGGAAATAACATCTTTAGTGGTTTCCAGCCTCATCCAGTCCTTCGGGAATATTGGCGTAAGCTCGGTGAAATGGGGTCTTTTCCTGGCACTTTCGGGTTCTATTCCTTCGACCGATTCAATTCTCAGTAAAGAAAGGTATCTCTCCCCTTCTTTAGGAGGTCTCGCGTAACCTTTTATGCTGTCGCCTTTTCTTAAATTGAATCTTTTGATTTGTGAATGGCTTATATAAACATCGCGCGGAAGATCCGTTTCGACTTTTTCTCTTTGTCTGATAACACCATAGTCGTTAAGTATCTCCAGCATTCCCACTATTCCGACGGAATCTCCGTTAGAACCGGAATCCTCGGTAGAAGCGTTAGGCTTATGTTGGTAGGAATACAGAGGAGCTGCCGCGACAGGTGCTTCAACAGGAGCTTCTACGGGTTCTTCTTTTACAACTTCCTCCACAACAGAAGGAACAGCCTCACCCTCGTCTATCTTGGAAGCTTTAGTAACAGGAGCTTTCTTTTTAGCGACGGAATCGTCCATAAATTGAGCACCACTATTAATCAAATTACTATCTTTACTTGTATCTACAGGTTTTCTAATTACCATATTTAATTGTTTAAAAATGAAATTTATACATCAGTCTGTTTCAGGCGTTTGCCTAAAGCCGGGAGATAGCCACTGCCCCTTGCTACCTCCCGACTCTAAGCCTCATCGAATCAAAATGAATCGATAAGTTCCGCCTTCACTACGAGTCTTTTGTCGTAAGTCGATTTACCCGGGAGCCATACACCGCCGCAGGTAATCAATGTAAGCTCTGATTTGTCCTCAGTGCCTTCCAACACTTTAAGTCTGTCGGGGTCATTGATATCGACAAGTAAAGAATCGACGATCTGGTAAGCGTAGAGTCTGCCTAAGCTGTCTTCTAAAAGAACTGTATCACCTACAGTGGCGTTTTTCAACTGCCAAAAAGCAGCGGGTCTACCCAGGTTATCATCGAAATGAGCGTTGATTATTACATTTCCCTCTTCACCGGGTTTAGCACCTTTTTTATACCATCCGGCCTCGTTCCATTTTTTAGGAGTATCCAAAGTACCGTCAGTCTGCAGCCCTACTTCAATAATGGCCGCACTGATATTTCTTTCTTTGATAGAAATTCTGGTAGGGGGCATTAGGATAGGCTCCGTTACCGGCTCGAAAACCGATACTTGTTCCTGCACGGGTTGTTCAATAGTGGCTGCTTTCTTCTTTATAAACGAATCTAAAAGACCTTTACTGTAGGCAAAATAACCTACACCGCCCAAAAGGGCTACAAGCAGTAAGAAAAATATTAACTTTTTCGGTCTGTTAGGTGATTCCATAATGTAATTATGATGAAAATTTTAGGCAAGGAACAGAATGGTCGAGTAAGTAACCCAAACCCAACCATTCTGCCCCCTGCCCAAAGGCAAAGGGCAAACGGGGCCTTCATACGGACGGTTGTCCGCAGAAGGTTATCTTTTCTTTCTCAGCAAAGCACCGATTAACAAAGATCCGATTCCGGCTATACCGGTTACCGATACAGCTCCGGTTTCAGGTAATTCTTTGGGTTCTCCGTCACCGTAACATACAGTAGCGGTGTCAGATCCCTCAAATTCATCACCCCAGTAGACCTTAGCTTTATTTACAATACATTTGTCAAAAGCTTCGTCTCTATCAAACTCGTCTGAGTCTATCTCAGCTTCTATGATAAAGGTCTTGGTCTCTCCGGGTTCAAAATCGTCCCAGTCTTCTGTAAGACCTGAGCCTCCTACTCTATCCATTTCGCTGGGTAGAGAGTCTTTCATCTTCATGTCATCGAAATCTATATCGGCGTCTTCGTCAGAAAGGTTTTTGATTCTTATTCTAAACTCAACTGTATCGTCTTCCCTGACGTCAGTGACTTTAGATTCCCAATCATCATCGCCTTCGATTCTGACTTTCTTCTCTATGCTAAACCTCTTATTGATTATGCAGGTTTCGCCTCCGCCGTAAGTTGACTCGCAGTCAGCAAGGGCCTTGTCACTTGACAAAAGGAACAAGCCGGCTACGACAGCTATCAATGCTATTAACTTGTAACCTTTTTCTTTCATATAATTCAAATAACAAAACCCATACCTACCTTACTTCACGCTAAGTTAAATATGGCAGTTTTTGTTGATTTGGCAGGGAACTTAGTACTCTTGGATTGACCATACGGATCAATCATGTTGGTATTCTAGCTTAATCTGGCTCTTTTGTCAACACTATGGGGTTGGACGGTTCGGGTTAATTTTTGAGCCCTTCGGGGTACTTTTTGAACCATCTCACAAGGTTGTTAATGCCTGTTTCAAGGGATGTGGAAGGGTTCCAGCCTAATTTTTCCCTGGCTTTGTTATAGTTCGCGTATACCTCTGCATATTCCCCCTGTCTTACTTCTCCGGGAATTCTGTCGAACTTATTTCCCACGGTTTTTTCTACCTGATCGACTATTTCATAGACGGTAAATCCTTTTCCTGTTCCAAGGTTGAAAATATCACTGTCTTTTCCGGATTCAAGGTACTTTACAGCTCTGAAGTGGGCATCTACCAAGTCAATTACGTCTATATAATCTCTGACCGGCGTCCCATCACGTGTTTTAAAATTGTCGGCACAGGTCACCTTAAAGGGTGACAGGCCTAGCGCGCCTCTTACAGCACTTTGGACCAGATGTGTTGCAGGTAACGAACTATAGCCTATATCGCAGTCCGGGTCGGATCCGAAAACATTGAAATAACGGAAAATAACGTAGTGCATCCCAAATAACTCCGAGTACCATTTGATGGCTTTCTCCACCATAAGTTTGGATTCTCCGTATGGGTTGGTCGGTTGCTGCGGGTGTTTTTCGTCTATTGGAAGATACTGGGAATTACCGTAAGTGGCACAGGTAGATGAAAATATTATATTTTTAACACCGGCCTCCCTCAGTGCCTCCAAAAGATTTACAGACCCCAAAACATTGTTCTGGAAGTATTTGTAGGGATTCTGCATTGACTCACTTACCGATAAAACCCCGGCGAAATGAAGCACCGTAGAAACATTAGCCATGCTGTCTGCCCTGAATGCTTTCTTTAACGCTTCCCCGTCTCTCAGATCGGCCTCGATAATTCTGATGTCACCGTACTTTTTTAGATTCTCCAGAGCCTGTCTGTGCCCGGTCGTAAAATTGTCCAGGACGTGAACTATGTAATTCTCCTTCAGTAACCTTTTAACTGCGTGGCTTCCGATATACCCCGCTCCTCCGGTGACTAGTATCTCATTTTTCATAAACCTCCTGCCCGTCTGATTTTTCTTTATACTTGAAAACGTAAATTGATACGGGAACCAGAACCAACAACCCCAAATATTCTAAAAGCTCGGGTAAAAAGATAAATTTTATACCCGAAACGTCCTTTTTCCCTTCAAACACCCAACCGTTTGCCCAGTTGTTAACCGTAATGTGTTTGGCGTTGCACGGCATTATTCCGCAGAAAGCAGTCCAGCCCTTTTCGAAGGCCTCGTTTAAAACGACCAACTGCTTTCCTTCTTCGGGTAGAACCCCGGTGTGGAAGCTACGTAGATAGTTATAAGGTACCGGTGACAACCGTACGGACTCCAGCTGATTTTCCGTGTAGTCACTACCAAATATGAGGTTGGAAAAATTCACAGTGTAGCCCATTTCCTCACCCATTGGAGGGATAAGGTAGTAATTACTTTCCATCGACTTATTCTTGGGGAGTTCAACATAGAGGTCACATCTTTTAGAAAACTCGTTGGTCAGACACATGCGCAAAGGCGCCCCCGACACATTACGAGCCCTTACCTCTAAAAGATACCCCGTGCTCTGTGGAAGATACGGAAACGGAAACGAATCACACACGGCATTCTCGGCCGAAGAGTAAGTTAAAACATCCGGCGTTCCCGAAACTTTAGGCATCTCATCCTGGTTTTGCAGCAGGTTGCAATACCTGTAGTAGTGGTCCATATCAACCGCCCTGCCACCGAACGACATGCTTTTAGCTACCTTATAAGGTTCGGAAACAAATGGCGTGAGAACTTTAGCCTCGTCAAGAACCAGAGGGGTCGTAACGGCGGCTTCTACTGAAAATATCTCGATATTTCTGAATGTGGTAGACACAGGATTATTGCTTCCCAAAGCGTTTGAGTTAAACCTCAGAAAATAGTCGGTAACATTTCCTTTGATGGTAAACATGTGAGCACCGTCCCTATAATAATTTTCACACAGGCCGGACTTGTTGCTGAAAACGCAAATTGAATATGGGTTGTCGGGAGTAACGTCAGCCTTTATAACGTAAGGGTGTGCTGAACCGCTCTCAGCGCCGGGAGCCAGCACAGTTGCCACAGGAACTGTTAGACACGCCTTCAAACCACTGCCTACCAAGGTAAATCCGTCGTCCAACCTTCTTATCTCATACGAGCTCATTCCATACAGATCGCTGCACGGCTCAAGCTCTCCGGCGTAACCGGTTACCGGAACCTCGCCTTTTTTCAAAGTGTACACGTCTATATTGTTAGGGGCGCCTATGTTGTAGTAGAAACTTACTTCCTTTTTTCCATACTCAAAGGCGTCCATGAATATTCCGCGGGGGTCACCGTTGACCGACATCGCGACTGCAGAGACTTCCTTGAGTTCTTCAAAAGCCATCTCCAGCAACTTCTCGCTGGAGGATACAGGATTTACGGAAAATCGCAGTCCCGCTTCTCCCGGCAACCTCTCTAGCGACGCCGTCAAAGGTACGCGGGCTGACTTATCCCCGCTCTCGTCTTTACCGGTAAGTATGGCGTCCCCCGTTATAAATTTTGGATTTATGAAAGTAACCTCACCCTGCTCCTGCACATACTCCTCTTTTATTGTCTCGTCGGTATTGGTTATCCCAACATAAGGAAAATTCTCTTCACCTCCGCTAATATAGGGAGCATAAAAAGAATATATTGTGTCGTAAGGTTCCTTGTAAACCACGTCTCCTACAGGATAAAACGTGTCGTAGCTTTCGACTCGGGAGTGAGCCTGCGGCGGAGCGTACTCGTAAACATAAAGGCCTTGCCCAAAGTCCCGGGATAATGAGATTTTTTCCGTCTCCGAGAACAATTTCTTGATCTCAGGGTAGAACAGCTGCTTACCGTCTGCTGCGGGGATCATTACCGACTCGTCCAGGAGTAGCCATCTGACTTTATATTTGTCTAGAACATCCGTTAGCAGGTCCGCATCCCGGGAATATACTGCGTACGATATTTCCCTGTAATACTGCTCGTTCAAAAGGTTCCACCTGTCGAACTCCCGGTTCATTAAAGGCTGCTTAATACCAAACCATAAAAAACCGGCACCTTGGTAACCAAGCTGAGTAGCCGGATCCCAATCGTAATACACCCAGCCCCAGAAACTGTGAACAGGAAAATCAGCTACTCTTCCATAACTATCCTGGGAGTCAAAGTACCTGAACATTTCAAAATATCTTTTTGGGATATCAACCCTCATAGAAGGGCTTATAAGGTTGCCGGAAAAGGCCGGCCACATGTAGTAAATTAACAGAGCTGTTACTGCTGTTAAAATGGCCCCCCTGACGAATTTGGGCAGGAGAATTCTCTGCGTAATTTTGTGAAATAGGCTGCTATACCAACTAAGGGCATAGCCAAAAAACACACTGTAAGCAAACATCAGCCCTATTGAGAATTTTGTGAACGGAAATCTGAAAGCCTCCTTGAACAGAGGCACGGTATTCTGCATCAGAACAAACAGTCCTCCAAAGGGAGGGTTTACGTTAAATAAGAAAAATATACCTATGGCGAAAAAGGCGAACATACCAAAACCGAATTTTTCCCTTTTTATGATGGCTACTATCACCCCCATACAGGTGAAAATGAACATCCCATAACCCAGTACTAATACCCCCGGGCTATCAAGATGTGAAACCCACTCACCCAAAAGTTCTCCGTACTGAGCGTTTCCTGTGTGTTCTCCCCAACTGAACAAAAAGCTTCTTAAGATAGTGACATCCTGAGTGCCACCGTACTTTTTATTTGCCAGAAAGGCTTCGTTGGAAAAGAGGCCGTGTATCTTGGACATATTCACTTCTCCGCCGTGTTTTACTGCAAAGTAGAAATTAGGCAATAGCCAGAAAAAGTTGATTAGCAAGGTGGAAACAATAATTATGAAAGTCCTTTTTATGTATTCCGGGCGCCACAGCAGTTTTTGGGAGAGGTCCATTAACAGGACGAGCAAAAAATACGCGAAAAAGTATATAAAAAACGCGTAAAACAATGTGCTTGTGTGGGCCTGGGAGGATCCGAACAACGTGAATAGGAAAAAGAGTACCAAATACTTCCTTTTCCCCGTCTGGTAAAACATAGAAGATGACCACATATACCAGCCTAAAAACCCAAAATGAGTCAAAAACATCTCCAGGGGAACGTAAAAATGTTGGAGAGTTCCGAGATTTAATAGATAAAAGAGTGCTCCGGTAAATGCTCCAAGTAATTTGGACGGTTCCTGAAACTTTTTAAGCAGAACATCCTTAAGAAAAAAGTAAACGCCGAAAGGACCGAGAAAAAGCATAAGGAATGCGTAGGCGTATCGGATAAACTTTAAACCGAAGAATAGGTCTATTGCCGTAAGTAAGAGCATCCTGGGAATTTCCGAGGCGTGAGACTGGGATGCGACAGCTCCCAATCCCTGATGTTCCTGCCACACACCGCCCAGGATACGGTTCCAATAGAGAGACAGGTTAAATTCAGGATGCAGGGTGTCCCAACCGGTCAAAAAAGTGCCCGGTGTGTAATTTTTTGCGCATACTACAAGGATTATGAGAAAAAGGAGAACGGGATATAAGCCTATTTTCGGCAGTTTTTGGAATGTCGGTAATTTTGGAAAGCCAATATGCACCTTTCAAGTATAGGTTTTATAGGGGGTTTGAGCAATTGGCGCCTTGGGTAATAACCGGGCATACGGGCAAAAAAACGGTACCAAGAGTGGATTGAATCCAACTTCTCGATACCGTTTGGTAGCTAGCGGAGAATAAGAGGCAGAAAAACCTCGTAAACTCCTTTACTCACGGTCGCTTGCCATGTTTGGTGTGTTTGATTACCAATCCAGGCTTCGACCCTAACATACTTCCCGGGTAACCCGACAGGAGAACTGACAAGTTTTATTTCGGCCAGTCCATTGGTTGCGACAATCGTGAAATCCCAGTACCCTGCAGTGTTCCAGACAAAAGTACCCGTTCCATTCAAGATTTCTGGATCCGATTCCTTGTCTATCCAAACTGCCAATTTAATGGTGGTACCGGGCTCGGAGTACGCAGCAGGAGCAGTGTCATAATTAAATTTCGTGACAATGTTCGCGCTACTTCCGTTTACCATTGGTACCCATCCGCCATAGTCTGGTTTATTTATACCACCTTCGAGAACCAGACGAATCGGTGCTTCTGTGGCTGTCGGGCTGGGTTCCAGGGTAGCAGTTGGTGTTGCCGTAGGAACAGTGGTTGGTGTCGCCGTGGCTGTTGGAGTCGCGGTTTTTGTTGGAACCGTTGTAGGAGTTGAGGTGGGCGTAGGTATTGCCGGCAGAATGCAGGATCCGTTTACCGGAGTGTTTACACGGATGGTTCCGCTTTCCTCCACGAATATGCATTCATCCGGGGCCAACCCCGCGGTAATTTCATCAACCCTACTCTGTGGCGGGTAGTACCCGCCTGTGTAGTAGCACGTATAAGTGTTACTAACCGGAACACCGTCAAGCGTGAAATTCCCGTGGCCTATGATATACGCACGACCGACTAGTGTATAAGATCCTAAGGCTGTGTTCAAAACAGTCTGATCTGTACTAGTCGACGAAGCGGGTTCTCCAAGGGGTCCTGGAATTTCAATCAAGATACGGTTATCACAACTTGACTCGCTGTAAGCTTCTGCGAGAACAATTCCGGCAGTCGCAAATACGAGCAACACAACGACAAAAATAACGATTTTAGCCTTCATTTACTCCTCCTTTGATTTTAAGGTGATTGTTTGGAAACTGGCGCTATTTTATAATAAAAAGGGCAAAAATGCAACCTATAGGATTTCAGCGAGAGGGTAAAAACAAACGGCATTTCCGTCGTAACAGATGAAGAAATCCCACATTTTATCGAATCCCCTGATAACTTGTTTCTTACTGGTGATTTCTATTTGGATTAGATCCTTTAAAGGTATGGAAACACTGCTTTTTTCTTTATTCAAAACCACGGATTCCCACCTCCAACCGTTGTAGGCGTAGGCTACATAAGATGAATCCGCTGCATCGGGAAGAGATACATTCACTACCCCATCTCCCAAAGCAACATCCACAGCACCACTAAAATCCGTAAATGCTGTAAACACATTCTTCGGTGCCAATCTGCCTGAAAAGTAAACGAAAGTGTCGTAAGACCCGCTTATTAATTCGTTGTACTTGCTATCCCTGATAAAGTGCTGATCATAATATCTCCAACCGTGCAGCTCCTTGATGTTCATTTCACGTGCGGGTAACTCGACTTTAACTCTACTCACTCCGTCCAAGCTAAGCCTCATTTGATTTCCACCGCCTTCGGGGTAATTTATGTCTACAAACTCCCCGTTATCCTTGTAGAATCTCACATTAAAAGACCGGCGCGGCAGTAGTTCACGGTCGAGAATCAGGTTATTTCCCATATAAATCCTGAGATGTTCTTGGGAAAGCGCTGGGTTGTTGTACTTAAGGTAGTCACTCCTCCTAAATAGATATAAAACATTTCCGTCCGGAAGATCGAACGACTGCGCCAGCTCAAATTCAGGATGCTGACCGTCTAAAAAATACGACACCAACTGTCTTAATACAGCGATATTCCTAAGTCCGGGAGGCCCCGGATCCTTTGGAATGATGGCAAAATCCATTTGCGCTAGGTAATTCACCAACTCTTCGTCACCCATTGCATCGGGACGGTTGTAGGGAATCTGTAAGTTCATTTCGAAATAGCGGTTTTCGAGCAAATACATGTCAAAGGAAGCTATGGAATAAAATCTGTTATCCGACACCTCTAAAACCCTGTATTTTCCGTGGATGTTCGGTTCGTCATTGGCCAGTTTATTTACTGTCTGGATTACCGCCTCCCCTTTCCAGTCCTTACCGTTGTAGGCATAAGAATGAGGTTCGGCGACCCAGGTTAATCTGTAACCGGGACCTGCGAATAGTGTCGAAACAAAATAAAGTGATTTGGGTAGGACCTGATATTGGTTGAACGAGAAAAAGAAATAGTAGAAAAATAAGTACAGAAGGTATACCCCTGCCCCAATATTCGGGAGGATCTTTGTCGGGCGCATTGTGAAAAAACAGGCTATTGCAAAGGCAAATAGTGGTGTGAGGGGAAGAATGTACCTCAGGTCCTTGTTCTGAATTAGTGTGAGAACAAAATACGGTATCAGCGTTGACCAAAGAACATATCTACCCATGTTTTTATTTTGTTTAAAAAGGAACATTACCGAAAAAACGAACAGAAACATTGATATTATTCCGATCTGGTGAGTGGTTGAAAGCTTTATGTAATGGAAAAAGCTCTCAAAACTGAGAACTTCGGACGGATCACCGGCGTCTGCCGTAGAGGAAACCTGAACATTTTCCAGGATGGTTTTGAAGTTAACAACGTACCACGGAGCTGCGACAATGAGCACAATTAACCCCCCTACTACCATATTCGTCCACCTGTTTCTATCGTGCAGCACCTTAGCCCTCAAAGGAGAGTAAAAGACGTGATAAAGGAAAGGAAAAGCTAAAAATACGAAAGCATACCACTTAGTTAGTTGCGCAAATGCCATTAGAAGGAAAAAGAGTACCGAATGGTACTTGTCTATAAGACCCCGGGATTTAATTAAATGATAAAAGGCACCTAACAAAAGTGCGCAAAGCGGAACATCAAGGTGATATTGTCTACTCTGCTCCCAAACCTGAGGGAAAAGAGAAAATATTAACACTGCAAGTACAGCTGTTTTTTTGTTCTGAGTAACTTCTTTAACTAATAGGTACAAATAAACCTGCGCGATGATAAAAAATACGGTTCCCAACATCAGAGCGTACTCGTAGTTCCGGCCGATTACGAAAAATACAATACTCCCGAGAAAGTGTAAAAACGGCGGGTAGTAAGTGGAAACCTTGATCAAAGATATTAAATTTACATGACCACCGAAAAGCTCGGGAATCCTGTCAGTAAAAATGTAGGAAAGAACTAAGTGACCGGCACTATCCCATGTAGGGGGCGCCGTATTTATTACCTGCCATATTAAATTTAAAGTGATATGGAATACTATAATGACGGTCAAAACGACCACGTACTTGTCTGAAAAAAGTTCTCTTATCTTTGCCGAAAGTTTCTCCGGAATCTTCGCGATCTCCATGGAATATATGGTAGCACGTTGGTGTTAAGGGGTTAAGGGGGTGTGGCTTACCAGGTTTATAAAAAAAGGCGTACAAAAAAACAAGGCCGTAGGGTACAGAGTTAGAAGCCAGAGTCTAATTTAGACTGGGTTTCTGTTTCTGCATTCCTACGGCCGGTGTTAGGGGTGGTGTGTGGAAATACTACCTGGTCAGAAGCTCATATTCGCCATTTACATCGAAGAGGAGGGCAATCGCCTTCTTTTCCCCATCCATGTGAGCGAGTAAAGCATCTTTGACAGAAATATCCGCGGGTAGGGGGTCAGTCAGTTCATTCAGATGGACCGACCAGTGACCTGGGATATTCTTCGATTTTTCCGACCAGAACGTGGTCGAAAAAGTAATTACTTGGCCAATCTTGCAGGGTATATAAGCAACAGCCCCTACCGGATCAGGTCCAAGTACAGTGGCAACGCCGAGAATTTTTGAAGCGTCCCCGGTGAAATAAATTCCGTGGTCAGTGGTGCATTTATAAGTCATTTCAACGGCGGCCGGGTCTGAGAACCCAGTGACGTCGCGATCGATATTCTTATAAAAAGGCTCCAGGCCTTGGAAAGTATTATCCCAGACCCACTCCGGAGGAGTTGCTAACTCGGCCATTTTTTTCTCGTTGGCTTCTTTCACGGCGGTCAGTTCTTTTACCTGGGCCTCTAAAGCAGCTAATTTGGATTTATCGGCAGCCTGAGCGGCCTGTAAATCTGTCACCAGCGCTTCCAAGGTCACTTTCTCGTTGGCCGAGGCAATCTTTTCTGAGCTTGCTTTCGTTTTGACATCTTCGAGCTCAGCTTTCAATGCCACGTAGTCTGCCTGGGTGTCGGTCAAACTGGCGTTAACACGCGTTACCGTAATCTGTCCAACTACCGCCCAGATGAAAACCGCGAGGCCAATTACTGCCAGCAAAAACCAAAACAAATTCCGATTCTTTTGACCCAACATTTTGTCCTCCTTGAAAGACATTGAGTTTCACCCTAAGGTGATTTGATTTGAAAAACAAACAACAGTACAACATTCCACACACCCCTCCAGAACACATCTATGTAGATACGCGCTAGAGGGGTGTAAGAATAATTGCCTGATCAACAGTATTTACTACTGCTCTGTCCATCAAATCGCACCTCTATTCTTAGAGGAGGATTTTCCCACACTACACCTTGTCAAAGTACTTTCACCGATACTAACTACCGGTAAAAAGCAGCTAATAAACTGCTAGTTAATATGCTTTTTGGGCACATAAATCAACAGTTTAAGTATATTTTGTATTCTGGGAGTTTTGCCTGAAATTAGGCGGTTGTACGTCTCCTTCCAGAACACACTAGATAGTAACAGATTCCTGTCCTTTTGTCAAAACTATGGGCCGTTACGAAAAGCACATTAAAGAACAGGCCCGGAACGTTGGTTTTTTTATATACCTTCGCCCACGGGCCTTGTTGAATTACTCGGAGGTTTTTTCAATATCCTTAGTTTTGCGGCGGTCTACGAGTGCCCGTATAAAAGCACCGAGAATACTTCCGCCCGCTATACCAAAAATAAGACCTAAAGCCTCCCCTATGCCGCTTGTGTAATCTACCTCAAAAAGTTTTGAAAGGTAGCTTCCTGCGACCAATCCGATTATGCCAACAATAATCAGGTTCAAGAACAGCCACCGAAGTATCTTCCACTTAAAAAGATACCCCATAACAAAGGCTACTAAAGAACCCACTAGCAAATAACCTCCCATTTCTCCTCCTTTTCTTAGATTTATGGAGATTCTATCACATACTACAGGTTAAGTCTATTTACGGCGATGCCCGCAGAATCAAGAAGAAATGAGCAAAAGGATAAATAAACTATTCACAGGTTTATAAAAAGAATACGCCTGAACCTCTAAACTAAAAACTTTCTCAGAGCCTCCTCGATTAGCTCGCCTAAGGTCATATCATTTTGTATTGCGTGCACTTGGGCAAGCTTTTTTAGCGTCCTATCAAGCAAAACTGTGGTCTTTATTTTATTACTGTCCATTTATATCCTCCTTTATTAAATATCCACATTCCTAAAAGTTATCCACACGATATTTCTAACTTATAGGTTGGAACGTAAATCATCCTGTACATATAACTGTATAACAGTACGTACTTCCATAACAGCAACGCACATAAGAACTTAACACCGAACTCCGCAGTCTTTCATAAAAATGTGGGTGTCAGACTAACAATCATCGCTTGTTACGCGTGATAAATAATATAAAGTTTATATAAATCATGCTTCGGCTGCTCTGAAGCATGGACTTATTGCAATCCTAGATTGCAAAACGCTTCGACAAAAAACACTCTGCGGCTGCCGCTATTTATGTCGCTTCTGCTGGAGTGTTTTTTTGTGCTCTCATTACACTTCTCTCTCACAAACGTCTCACTTAGTTCTTTTTGTAACGGAAAATTTAGCGCTAAAAACTCAGCTTTCTGGCTGTTCGACTAACTTCGAAAAGATAATCCTGCCTGCCGATGATTGTATTATTTTGGACACCGTAGCGTCCACTTCGTCACCCACGCGTTCTTTTGCCCCCTCTATTATAATCATTGTCCCGTCGGGCAAATATCCGATGCCCTGCTCCTTTTCTTTACCCTGCTGAACCACTTTTATCTTTATAGCCTCGCCGGGGAGCATAATCGTTTTTAAACCGTTTATAAGGTCATTCAAATTTAATGTTTTAACGCCCGCCACCTGTGCCACCTTGTTCAAATTAAAGTCCATAGTCATAAGTTTCAACCTATGTTCTTTCGCGAAGGAAACTAATTTGGCGTCCACACCTTTTCCGTTGGCTCCTATGTCCGGAATAACAACCTTTGAGTGTTTTTTGAGTTCTCTCGCAACGTCTAGACCACGTCTGCCACGTTGCCTTTTTAATTTATCTTTGCTATCGGCAATAGTCTGAAGTTCGTCCAATACTGCCTGAATAATTATTAAACGGTGATCCAAAAAACCTGTTTTGACTATGTCTATTACTCTCCCGTCGACCAAAACCGACGTGTCGAGAACAATAGCGTGTTCCCAATCGGATTTTCTTTTTGAGTCCTCTTCTTCAACCTTTTTCTTTTGTTTTTCCCGTCTTGCTTCCTGTATCTTGCGTGACTGCTGCTCCCAAAAGTTCGTCACTATCTCGTTAACCACCTTGTGTATTGTCGCTTCAATCCAGTATTGTGCACTTATTAAAAATAGGGGGAAAACATAAAAACCTATAAACCCCGAAGCTGCTGAAATTAGAAATTCCCAAACGGTATGGTAGCCGAAAAAAGGAAGTTCGTAGAAAAAGGCCGTTCGTGAAAGGTTAAATCCTAAAATGAAGAATATGACCGCAAAAGCGACCCTTACCCAAATATTAAAACTCTTTAGCTGGGGAATTCCTTTTGTCTTCTGTTGTGATTTGTTTAGTGTGTTTTCCACTGTCTAAATTGTATCCCTTGGACAGAGCCTTTGATACAGCCTCGCTCAAACTTTTAGCGGTTTCGGGAGAGATAATCTTTTCAAAACCGAGCTTTTTTGCCTCTTTCGACCTTTTCTCAGAGTGGGACACCCTTCTAATCTCGCCGTTTAGACCTACTTCGCCGTATACTACACTTTTCTCTTTCATGGGCAAGTCTTTAATGGAGGATATAACGGCCAGGCAAACAGCCAGATCGGCAGCGTATTCGTTTATCTTAAAGCCTCCGGCCACATTGAGATAGATATCGTGTCCGCTTAAATCGATCCCTGTCCTTTTCTCTATTGTAGCCACCAGCACCTGTAAACGGTTGGCGTTCAGACCACTGGCCATCCTTCTCGGGTAACCAAAACTGGTTCTTACCGTCAGTGCCTGTACCTCAAACAGGAGAGGTCGGTAGCCTTCCATAACAACCGTTACACAAGAACCTGAAGTCCCCGCAACGTGTTCTTCAAGAAAAAGCTCAGAAGGATTTTTGACCTCTTTCATGCCCTTTTCCTGCATCTCAAATATCCCAACCTCTGACACCGGACCGAAACGGTTTTTGGTCGTTCTTAGCATCCTGAACATGTGCTGGGCGTCGCCCTCAAGGTATAGGATGGTGTCGACAATGTGTTCCAAAACTTTCGGACCTGCCACAACACCTTCTTTGTTGACATGTCCGACCAGCACGACGGGGACTCCCGTACGCTTGGCGGCTATCGTAATAAGCTGGGTACAACCACGGACCTGCGGAAGCGAACCGGAAATTCCGGCAATATCTTCGGAATAAATAGTCTGAACGGAGTCAACTATGACCAGAGCAATGTCTTCCGCGGATTCTATCGCAGAGATGATCTGCTCTACTCCGGATTCTTGTAGCATGTATAAATTCTCGGCGGGATAATTCATCCGCTCGGCTCTTATTTTTATCTGGTCGGCACTTTCCTCCCCGGCAACATACAGAATTTTTTTGTCGCCGAAGCTTTTTGCAATGTCCGTGAGAAGAGTGCTCTTCCCTATGCCGGGCTCACCGGCCAATAGGACAACCTGACCGGGGACAAAACCGCCTCCGAGAACCCTGTCGAACTCGGATATGTTGGAAGAAAGTCTCTTAATATTTTTTGTGGAAATTTTCGATAGTTGTACGGGGGTTACTACGCTGCTTTTTCCCGCGCGGGAACCTGACCTTGAACCGGAACTTACTGCCACTACGTCTTCAATAAAAGAATTCCATTCGTGACACTGCGGACACTGCCCGACCCATTGGGAACTCTGGTAGTTGCAGTTCTGGCATGTGTACACCGTTTTTATTTTAGGCATACTAATATCTTAACAATTTCTGACCTTTTTCGCGGAAATGACAATTTCCCCGTCCGACATAGAGGCACAAAGTGACAACGGTCTTTTCTCGTGATGCAGCAGGTATTCAGCCAAAGAGTCAATCAGTTCTTTTTCCAATGTTCTTCTCAATGCACGGGCGCCGTATTCGAGGGAGCCGCCTTTTTCCAGGATGTAATCTTTGACCTCTTTGGACACCACTAAAGTGATGTTTTGCGCTTTAAGTGTAACGTTTATCTCCTTTGTGAGTAACTCCAGTACTCTAAGTTGGCTATCTTTAAGCAACCGCTTGAAAATAATGACTTCGTCGAACCTATTTATAAGTTCGGGTTTTAATATCTTTTTTAAATTATTTCTGAGCCTTCCTTCAACCGACTTGTCACTGATGAATTTTTCTTCGAAGCCTATCTCATTGTTGTGCAATATTTCCGTACCCAGGTTACTCGTTAATATGACAACGGCGTGTGAAAAGTCGAAGGTTGTACCTTTTGCATCCACAAGCTCCCCCTCCTCCATTATCTGGAGCAGGATGTTCAACACATCCGGATGGGCCTTTTCTATCTCGTCGAACAACACTACGCTGTCCGGTTTTGCCTCAATTTTTGATGTCAGTTCTCCGCCTTCACCGTAACCGACATACCCCGGGGGAGCACCTACCAATCTAGCAACATTATGCTTTTCCGAAAAGTCACTCATGTCTAGTCTGATAAGAGATTTGGAACCGAAGAAAAGATCAGCTAAAACCTTGGCCATTTCAGTTTTTCCTACACCAGTAGGACCGAGAAATAGGAAGTTACCGATAGGTCTCTTTCTTGACCTGAGGCCCAGTTTCGAACGGACAAGACTTTTAGCAACCGAATTAACCGCCTCATCCTGTCCAACTATTCTGGCTCTTAGTTTCTCGGAAAGGAGAGACAAATTCTTCAAACCTGCTTTATCATCATCCAGATCGCGTTCTTCCCTAAATACCGATACCGCTTCGGTGACATCTTCGTTCGTCATCTTCAACCTTTTCTCGGGAATAAATATTTTTTCTTCTTTCGAGGACAGTTTTTGATCATACCCTTTTATCTTTTTTCTCAAGTGAAGTGCCTTCTCGTACTTACCTTCGTCCAGGGTCGTCTGTAGCTGTCCCAGAACGTCGAATCTCTTATCAACCATCTCTTTATAACTCTCGGGAATTCTGCTCTTCTTGAGGATTACGTACGTGCAGCAGTGGTCCATCAGGTCCACGCCTTTTTGCGGAAATTTGTCGTCGCTTTCAAGTTCTTTGGCCTTTTTGTAAATAAGGTTAACCATTGTTTTTGTGATATCAACATTGTGAAACTCACTCAGGTACAGCGCAGTGCTCTCAAGTATTTTTTGAGTTTCCTTTTCGGTGGGTTCTATTACTTCTACCGTCCCAAAATCTTCCAATATGTGTTCGTTATCAGCTCCAAGCTTGTCATATAAGGTAGAGGACATCGTCGCTATTATTTTTATGTCCGAGTTGTCCAAAGCGGACTTAAACATTGAGTAAAAAATAGGCATGGAAAATCCCATGGCCGTAGCAAAGAAAGAGTTTTGAAAGTTTTTAATGAAAAGTATTACACGGTTCAGGGATCTAAGTTCATCAGACAGCTGCGCAAGTCCCGTCTCTACGCCGCTCTTATTCATCAGGCCGGTCATAAACGCAAGCATATCGAACTCTATTACCTGGTAGCCCACTAACGCAGGAGGAACGTCCAGAGCGGAAATGTTCCTGGCCAAAAGTTCGACCAGCGCTCTCTTTCCTACACCGGCTTCCCCAAGTATTAAAACATTAGGTGTGTTTTTTAGAAGAAGCGACGCTACAAGAGATTCATAAACCGTCCTATATACAAGAGGTTTGTCCATATTACGCATGGTTTTCTGGTTGAGGTTTTCGCCGAACGTATCCAAAATAGGGGTCTTTTTGTTCTTATCTATGGATTTGACGGTGTTAGGGAAAACACTCAATTTTATGAGTTCGAAACGTAAGCGGCTAAAATCGGGAGAGTCACACATTTTGAATAGCGCCAGTATCAGGTGCTCAGTTCCGACATACATATGTTCGAAATTTGCGGCCTGAACAAAAGCTTCCCTGGTTAGATCGTTCGAAGAAACCATTTTTCTCTTGTTAAGATTGTAAATTCCCAACGCCTGAAGAATAGTATTACCCATTCCGTTCTCTTCTATTATTGCAGCAAGCAATTTGGCACTCGAGATAGCTTCCTTCTCAGGAAGTTTGAGTAATACCGATTTTGCCCTTTGTGTAAGTCTGTCTATTAACATTAGCCGAAAATCCCCTGCCGTCGTTGGCAGGGGATAGAAATTCAATTCCTAGTACAGCGCTTATTCCTGTGATCTTGTGCTTAAAGCAAGTTTCTGATTGGTACCGTCAACCTGTATAACAATCGCCTCAACCTCGTCGCCCTCTTTCAAAGGTCCCGCAGCTTCGGAAACGTGTATAAGGCCGTCCAGTCCTTTTTCTATTGTCACAAAGGCTCCAAAAGGAACAACTTTGCTGACAATTCCTTTGACTTTAGTACCGACCGGGTAACTCTTTTCCACGGTTTCCCACGGATTAGGAGTAAGCCTCTTTACGCTTAATGCCAGCTTCTTGCTCTGTTCGTCGATGCCCAAAACCATAACTTTAACTGTCTTACCAACTGAAAAATATGAAGAGGGGTTGTTTACCTTTTCCCAGGCTATTTCGCTGATGTGAACAAGGCCTTCTACTCCGTCGAGGTCTATAAAGACACCGAACGGCATTATTCCCGTAACTATACCTTCCAGGGTTGTGCCTGCGGCAATTTCCTGCAATCTCTTTTCTCTGCTCTCATCGCTGTACGTGCTCATTGCGTCTTTTTCAGACAGTACGAAACGGTTTTTGAGAGGATCGAGTTCTATTACTTTTACCTTTATGACTTTTCCGGCTAAAGCTTTTAGCGACTCCTTCAACTCAGCCTCACTTCCGGCTGCGAACTTTGCTATATCGTTAGCAAAGTGGCTTCTATCAAGGTGAGAAAGTGGGATAAACCCTCTTAAACCTAAACAATCGGACAAAAGACCGCCCTTGTTATACTCAATAATGGTCGCTTCAAGAACAGAACCGGTAGCGAACGCGTCTTCCGCGCCCTTCCACTTCTTATCTTTTTCGGCCTTTCTCAAGGACAGGACAATGTAGCCCTGTTGATTTTCGGACTGCACTACTTTGGCGAGGATTGTGTCCCCAACCTTTAAGTGCTTGAAGGACTCGTCTGCATCGGCTATATCAGAGCCCGACACAACACCTTCCGATTTTGCTCCTACATCGAGCAAAACCTCACTATGCGTAACACTAACAACAATGCCTTCTACTAAATCTCCGGGTCTAAGATCTTTCATCTGTAGATCTTTATCGGTAAGCAGTTTTGCCATAGCCGACCCCGGCTTGTGAACCTTTGATGATTTTGACATTTTTCGGGTATTTGCCTCTTCGGGCTTCCTTCGTATTTCTACCGGAAACCTTCCCAAGCAAAAACCTCCTTTCTTCCCATCTTTATAGAGGGGAACGGGGAGATTATAACGTGAAAATACGGGGAAATCCAGCCTTTTTGAGCATTCTTGCCGCAAAGGACAATAAAAGGTTAGAATTATGAATATGGGACTTGAAACTATGTCTTTTGAACCTGACGAAGAAGAATCATATCAGCAACAAGCTATGGACTTGGTTGATGACAGAATAAGAACCGGCGAAAGGAATTCTGAACAGCAAAATGGTGGTAACGAAAATAATAATGATGTTAAAGACAACGGTGAAAATTCTGAGAGGCTGTCTTCTTTGGTAGAAGAAGCTCTTGCCTTACAGGAACTTGTGGAAGAAGGAAATGACCAAAGTAAACCAGAGGGACCGTCTGCGGTAGAAGAAAATATTCAAAACGAAACTGAAACTACCGGGAACGCCGCGGAAAGAATTCCTGACAACTTGATAGAGATATTAGAACCGGCACCCTCTCTTCCAAAGCCTGAAATAAAACCGGAAATTGAACCTGATATTATCGAAGGCACTGTAGTGGAAGATATTAACCATAATGAAACACCACGACCAGGCCCGGGAGCGGCATCTACAAACACAAACAACGGTCACGTACCAGGAGTTGTAGAAAATCCTACAAACAGTGCGGTTTCAGAACAAGCGCCTACTCCGGTGGTCACACCGCAGACACCCGAAACTCCGGCTAGACCGATATCAGAAACTATATACGTTCCCTCTTTTACCGTTACGGAAAGACCGCACCCGGCAACTTCTCCCGAGGGAATTGAATGGCAGGATAAAGACTCTCAATTAAAATCAGACCTGTACGAAAAAAACGAAGCGTGGACAACTAACCCAACGCAACAAAACTATCAAGCATATATAGAATCCTACGACACGCTCGCACGCCACAATACAGCGGCGTGGCACAACGACTCCCTTACGAAAGAAGGTGTTTACAGTCAGTACAGGACCAACGCACAAAAACCGGAGGTAGACAAAGTCGAGCGGTCTATATTGATGTCGGGAAATCTATACTTCAATCAGGCCAAACCCGACAAAATCACAGATCAAGAAATGGAAGCTATTGCAAAAACATTGATGTGGGAAAGGTTAAAAAATCCGGCTGTTGTAGATTTTGAATTCGCACAGGGATTCAGAGTAAATTTGTGGGTTATGCGTGAGGAAACAAGAAAATTGTTGGAAGAAAAAGTACGTGATCTGGGTGGGAATAATTACAACCATCTACCGCATGCTCAGGCGAACGAACAACGCCCCACCCCACCGGCAAGCACTGCTGTTGCACCGGAAACAAACATTGGTCAGGCCGAAAATTCACAAGAGGTAGTTGAAACAACTGAACAAGAACCAGAAGAAGAACCAGGTCCGGAAAATGAAGAAACAAGATACGCACGGATACTTAAAAAGATTAGAAAAAATGGTGTAGCAAACGAGCGGGACCGGGAAGAATGGGCCGAAACCATAGATCATCTTCTGGAACTTAACGACCCTGAGAAAGCCCGGGAACTTGCACAAGAAAGAATAAACGGAGCCGAGAGACTGGAGTGGGAGGGCAACAACAATAATAAGATGGTCAATGCACTCATACTGGCTGCCGCCATCAGGAAACGGGAAGAGATGCAAAAAGATGCAAAATCCCAGGAAGATCAGGAAATATTTTTGAAAGAGTATTTAAAAAAAATTCTCGGACAGGAAGCTGATGAAAGAGAAGTTGCAGAGTTTCTCAAACAGACGACAGAGTTGAAGAATGTTCACGCGTAAAAACAAACCCCGGGTGGGGTTGTAAATAAAAGTTGCAAAACAGACAAAACCCCGGCGACGACCTTAGTTCGATGCTATAGCACGAAGTGCTATGGTTCGAACGAGGATTAGCAAGTATAGTAAATTCGAACTCGGCTTATAAATAAAAGCTTTGAAAACGAACAAAACCCCGGCGACGACCTATCTTCCCAAACTTTCTGTTCAGTATTTTCGGCGCTGGTAGTCTTAACTTCTCTGTTCGGAATGGGAAGAGGTGTT
>Ga0209727_1001169_pt1 | contig 22866 bp, 24 predicted proteins | sample RifGroC1_FD_183995 | JGI IMG/M metagenome (GOLD analysis project Ga0209727, IMG submission 183995) | Groundwater microbial communities from Rifle, Colorado, USA - Groundwater C1 (SPAdes) (version 2) | ecosystem: Environmental > Aquatic > Deep subsurface > Groundwater | place: Rifle, Colorado...
ATAAAAGATAAAAAAATAGCGCCGGATTTTGAAATATTTGACGTGCCAAAATGGGATGACTATAAAGATTTCAAAACAGATAACGGCAGTTACGTTCTAATTAAAGTTTATAGAGATCGGCACGAGATAGGCGTAGCAATATGCAATTATGAGCACATTATTTTAAAAGAATTCCGCGGCAGAAGAGCTCAAGATATTTACAATGCAATTTTCAAGTATATGGAAGACAACAAACTAAATTGGTTTGGCAGACTTGATCACGCCGCATACATTGGAAAAGAATTAAAGAAAGCTGAGATGTGTTTGGCACTTGGCTCTGACTATTATCAGGAGTAAGTTTAATTTTTATAGTTATCGTATTTGTTTTAGATATGTCGTTGGAAGAAGTAGTAGAACTAGATTTCAACCCAAATACTCTTGCAGATAATAGTAAATTAACTAAAATATTTAGCGGATACAATAATGCTGCTAAAACATTATGGTTGGCACTTAAAATAAAAGATGGAGATTTAGAAGAATCTGCTGCGGAGCACTGTCTCGAATTTGAGAAAAAATTAAGACGGCATAAACTTAGGAATGCTCTCCATTTATTTGAATTATTAAAAAGTACACCAGGATATGAGCAATACAATTATGATTTAGATTTTGCTGAGGAGTTATATCCCTATATACTTGGTAGAGAAATTATAGCTTACAAACAGAGGAGTCACAAATGGCAAACATCGGATTAGTAGGGTACGGTATAGTTGGCAAAGCTGTTGGAGATGCATTTCAGCATATTAATCCGATACATAAAATACTCGCTTATGATAAATTCAAAAAGCTGGACACTTTGGAAGACGTCGTAAGTCAAAGCGATGTTGTTTTTGTTTGCGTACCTACACCTCATAATAGTACAACACAGAGATTTGATTCTTCTTTTATTGATGATGCTATGTCCAATATAAATTCTTTTTATGATAAAAGTAACAAACCACTAATAGCTATAAAATCAACACTAATTCCTGGAACTACTATGCGTTATATAGAACAATATCCAGAAATGAAAATTTGTTACAATCCAGAATTTTTAACCGAAAAATCTCCGAAAGAGGATTTCATTAATGCAGACAGGCAATTAATCGGTACTATAGATATTAAAAATGTTAGACATTTAATCGATATATATAACGGCGACTTTGTAGTTCCAGTAAAGTCAGGACACCCTACACAAATCGAAGTAGTTAAGCTTATGACAAATGCTTATCTTGCAACCAAAGTTACTTTTGCGAATGAAATATATGATTTATGTAAAGCTTTAGGAATAGATTATAGTGTTGTTAAAAACTTATTTACACAAGATAAAAGAATGATTGATGATCATTTAGATGTAACTCCTGAAAGAGGTTTTGGAGGCAAATGTTTGCCAAAAGATACTATGTCTTTAACAGGAATAATGGCTGATTTCAAGGTAGATAGTACGTTATTAGATGCTGTTTTGGATAAAAATAATAAGATAAGAAAAATTCGCGATTGGGAAAAAATTCCTTTTGCGATAACAGATTTGGAGGAATAGATGGAAGATATAATATTTCCAAAACAGCTATGTATGATTTATTCTAAAGTAATAAGCTAATCAAGAAGCCTAAGATTGCAAATGCTGCTATCGGTGGTAAAGCTGGCAAGGCTTTGAACTTTTTCTGAACTATTAATGAGTGTATTAATACAATTCCGCCGATTGCTCCGATTACAACACCCAAGGCTTGTATCAATCCAAATTGAGCTAAAGCTGCAACAGCAAACAATGCTGGAAAGGCTAAATCTCCGCCGCCAAGCATTATGAAATCTGAACTTTTCTTTGTCTGTCGTAATTTTGTTGCAGAAACTTTTCCAACATCGTGTGTCATATGCATTGGATCATCTGTAATTATTATTCCCATCGGAATACCATTTTTTAGCATTCCTTTAAACATAGTTACCATATGTTTAGTTTTAAAAACTGCGATAAAATCATAAACTGATAAAACTATTAATAGAATAATTGCTGCAACAACCGGAATCAGCGTTCCTAATCTCGCTCCAACTCCTGCTAAAGCCAAAAAAAATACTAAATTGTGAGTAAAAACATTTGGTTTCAAAAATCTTGCACCGACTATGAATACAGTTAATATGAATGCTATTAATGCTGGAAAGAATGCTTCAAATACTATATTTACACCTACAAATAAAATAAGAGCGAAAAATAATTTCGAAGATGTTGGACCTTTAAAATATTTTAGAAAAACAATTAGTAAAATAGTTGCTACTACCATAGCCGCTAAAAAGGTCCATATAGCTTGAGCAGCGGGGAGATACTCAACTTGTTGAGTTGAAATTAATCTATAACCAATTAGAAGTGCTAATACTTGGATTACCAGAAACATAGATATTTCTGCCAAGAGAAGCTTTGGTCTAAAATCTGTAGCCATTATATTTATTTGTAAACGAGGATATAAAAAACTACCCTCAGCTATATTTTTATACCTATGTAGAACAATCTAAACAGATGGTAAAAATTCAATTCTTAGGCGGCTGCAGAGAAGTAGGTAGAAATGCATTTCTCATAGAATCAAAGAAAAATTTGATGCTAGATTACGGCTTGCACGTTGAAGATCAAAGCAGACCTTTGATGCCGAAAAATAAAGTTGATTACTGTTTTATGTCGCACGGTCATCTTGATCATTTGGGCTCAAGTGCGGTTTTGCACAAAGTCAAAGGCACTATATTTTTTGCTACAGCTCCAACTTTAGATTTCACTAATTTATTATTAAGAGATTCATTAAAGATTGCTAACATAAACGAAGTTGACGCGGGATTTAATCACGCTGATATTTTAAAATTAAATAAAGCATACGAGTTAATTAAATATGGAGACAATTTCAAACTCGGCGGTTACAATGTAAAAATCTGGGCTGCAGGTCATATTCCTGGTTCTATGATGACAGATTTAACTGTTGAGGGAAAAAGAATTGTTTATACTGGCGATTTTAGAACTAATATAAGCAGACTTGTTGAAGGCGCAAAATTTACAGGAACAGATGTTGATGCATTAATAATGGAGAATACTTATGCAACTCGTGATCAACCGCCAAGAGAACAAAGTGAAAAAGAGTTTATCAAAGTAATAAAAGAAACTCTTGACAAGGGCGGAATTGCATTGCTGCCAAGTTTTGCAGTAAGAGCGCCCGAGATTTTAATGATTCTTAACAAGTATAAAATTGACGCTCCTATTTACATAGATGGTATGGCTAGAGCTGCGACGGACATAAGCTTAAAGCATTCGGATTTTATCAAAGATCCTCAAGCACTAAAAAAAGCTGCAGACAACGCTATAACTATAAAAGAAATTGAAGAGCGTAATAATGCTATGAAAGAGCCCTGCGTAATTGTAACAACAAGCGGGGCGATGGAAGGCGGTCCTGTCGTGCACTATATGAAACATTTATATTCAAGAAAAGATTGTTCTTTGATATTTACGGGCTATCAAATTCCAAAAACTGCTTCAAGATATTTAGTAGATACTGGCAGATTTATCGTTGGCCCATTAGATTTCAAAGTCAAAATGAATATCCATTCGTTTAGTTTTTCCGCACACGCCGACAGAGCAGAATTAATAAAGTTCATACAAAAAGTACGGCCTAAGAAATGTTTTATGATTCACGGTGATTACAGCGATAGATTTGCTACTGAAATAAAAGGAAGGTTCGGAATAGACGCTATAGCGCCGGAAGTTGGACATACATTCCAAATATAGTTTACACTTTAGAGTTCTTTATATGTCAGCAAAACTTTTAGTAATTAATGGCTTTAGATGATATTACAATATTAAAAGTGGAATATGCTATTTCTTATGACTTCAAAGATAAAAGTTATATTGAACTATTACTTGAGGATAACGGAAAGGCTAGAGAGTTTGCGTGGATTGGAGACAGCTTGATAGAATATTTCTACAGACGATGGTTAGTTGACAGAAATGGTTATCATAAAAGTAAAACTAGGAATGGTGTATATCTAACAAATAATAAAGAGCTTAAAGGATTGGCTATTCATACAGGTTTAGCTTCTATTCTTGGGACTATGAATGCCAAGAAACTTGGAACTTTCGTAGAAGGTTTAATTTATGTTGTAGCTCTTGATTCTGGAGACGTTGAAGTGGCGGAAGAAGTTTTCAAATTATGTTATTTGGATAATTATAGAGCTATAGAATCTGCGGAGCGCATTAGAAAAGGTGAAAATGTAGTTCAAAGAAAAGATTTAGCTTACAAATTAGCAGCTAAAAGATACAGACCATATAAATAAAAATGGATGATGGTTGGCCACTGACGATTAAAAATCGTGTTCCACTTTTCCCAAACCGCAGGTTTGTTCAAATTCCTACGGAATTTAAGGAGGTAAATACCATCATCCGTTTGCTATAAAATAGTCTAACTTCTTAAACCTTTTGATTTAATTACTTATAAGTAATTACTAACGCTAGGGTGCGGTTTTATTGCCTTTAGTAGTTAGGTTTAAAACTACACTAAAGTAAACCAATACAATGGTTAAAAAAATTTTGACAAAAGAAGATTTTAGCAGCAGTAAAACTATGGAAGTTATACTGCAAAATGGTAATAGAATTCCAATAGACAAATATGACGCTATAGACCTAAATATTACTTACGATAAGATGTTTTGCCAGCAAATTACTAACAGCAAAGCAGAAGATTACGCAGACCAAAAATCTTATCAAGCCTATATATTTGCTGCAGTCAGCATACAGTCATTATTAGCAGCTAGCTTAGGTGTTTATTCTGCTGCTACGAGTGGTATTGATGAAAAATTATTAAGTTTATCTGGTATACTAGCAATTAGCGGATTAGTTTTTATGGATGGATGTTTTGATAATTATTTTGGAGCTAGAAAATTCAGAAAAGCACTTAATCAACAACTCTCACACCAGGACGAATAAAATTCTTGCTTCGTCTTCTTTCCTTTTGCTTAATTATTTCTTCTATATTTTTACTGACTGCTGCCTTGCTCTGCGGCGAATTAAGCCCGCATATTCTACCAATTACTGATATATTTTCTGGCAGTCTGATCTCGCTCGCATCTCTTGCAAATGATGCGCTAAGAATTGGAACCTTTCTTCTTAAAAGTCTGACATTCTGCATTATTCTTCCAAGCATTTTCGCTCTCACACTTCCTACTACATTTAAAATCTGGGAGAAACTTATTGCATAACTACATTTATTTTTCTTCATTATTCCCGCAATTATAGAAGTCATATTACTATTTCTATAATGTGTATGTTCCTTGCCCATTCCAGTACTAATTTCGAATACAAAGTCTATTCTTGGATTTTCTGCGCAAAGTCTAACTAATTCTTCTTTCTGCGCAATTGCAGCAAGCATATCAGAATCCAAATATAATTTATCTAAATTTTTCAAATCCCTTGGAGATTTGACTTCCAAATATGTGCCGATGTATACTGGAAATTTCAAGTCCTTAAGCTCTTCTCGTTTCTTTAGTATTTCTCCGCGCGATTTAAATTCGTAAAGAAATGCAACTGCCTTGTAACCTAATTCTTTAGCTCTGTTAATAAGTTCGGCTTCATTTCTATCGGGAAGACATATATCTATCATAAAAATATATCACAAAAGGAGTTTAAAAGTTTGATTAGGTCTACTTCAAAGCTCTGTGCTTTTTACCTGCAGATGTTAAGCCTCTGTCAGCTCTACCTCTTTTATTGCTTATGAAATTTATTTTCTTATCTGCTTTTATTACTGGGTGATCTCTGTCAACTAAGATGACTTCGTACCATTTGTATTTACCATCTTCGCCAACCCAATATGAATTTAATACTTCGCAGTTTGGATATTTTTTAGTAACGTGTCTTTCTGCTTGTGCTTGTAGTGAACTGCCAGTTGTAAAAAATCTACCATAGTGGGCCTGTCGTCTTCCGTGTCCTGGCCTTGGTCTCTTTCTTCCGCCTTTTCTTACCCTACTTCTTATTACTAAATAGCCTTGTTTGGCTTTGAAACCGAGATTTCTTGCTCTATCAAGTCTCGTAGGATGTTCAACTCTAATTAAAATTGGCTCTTTTCTTAGTTGGACTAACCAAGTTCGCCATCTCTCTACGCCGAAATTCTCTTTCGGTTTATTCCATAGTTCTTTCAAGTATTTTTGATAACCCATATTTTGCTTTCCCCAATGTATTTGCAAAACAGGCTGATTAAAACTCTTACGTTTAAGCAGTACCCTTGCAAATCCTTCCCCATACTGGGACATTGGACTTCTATCGCTTGTGTATACATTCGCATAATAGAATTTAAAAGCCTTTCCGCTGACTGGTTTTTATTACAAAGAAAACCTTTGGGTTTTCTGGTATTAAAACTCTACAGAGTTTCAATACTGGGAGGTTTACTATGACTGAAAACAATTTAGGTAAAAGTGCAGCAAAGTTCGGAAAGATAGTATTAGGATTATTAGTAATACTTGCCGGACTTGGATTAATTTGGTATTGGTGGGGCAATTTCCTAAGCGTCCTTAAAGGCGTAGCCGGAGTTGTAATTGCACTAATTGGATTATTAATAGCTGCTATTGGCTGGTCTGATTAGTTTATTTATATTTTTTCCAGCCGTCTTTTCCAAATTTTAATTTATTTTGTTTTTTGTTTCCCATAAAATCAGGCATTTCTAATTGTGGAAATTCGAATTCAGGTAATCTGAACTTTTTAGTTGGTGCGTGTCTATTATTTTTCATTCTTGTTCTCAATCTTGCAGCGTGTTCTCTTGGTCTTGGTAAATCATCAGCAGTTGGAAGAGTAATCCAACCTTGCTTACTTGCGGCAAATACACTTATTGCTGCAACGGCAATAATTATTCCAAATATAGTCATCCATCCACCAGGTATAGATGAAAGTTCTGGCAAATTCAAATTAGATAAACTAAAGGTTCCGATTGCAAATCCAGATAATAATCCGCCAGCTCCAGAATTTTCAGCCGCTTCTGATGTGGCTTGTGCTATAACCTCTCCACCTTCAGATAAACCATTACCAGTTATTGCGAATATCGAAAAGCCAGGAGTGACTGCGGTAAATTTGTAATTATTACCATTCTCGCCAATGTAAGTAGTAAGGATATTCGTCCAGCTCGTTGTATATCGTTTTACTACAATATCACTTACATCTATATTATTCGACGTCAACCAAGCTTTTGGAATTTCAAATTCAAATGTTGCAGATGTTAAGCTGTCTAAATTAGTAGCTTCGACTTCAAATAACTGGTACGTTCCAGCCGGCTCTACACTAATAGAAATTGGCAAAGTTTCTATATCTCTAATCTTAATTCTTGCATCCACCTCTCCTTCTGAAACTGTAAATGTAAGTTTCTTTATTGCGAGGTCTGCAACATTTATGTTTAGTTCCTTAGTTCCTGGAACGAGTTCCTGATAAATTTGTGAAACATCGAAAGCTGTTGCCGGAGCATTTCCTCCGGCGGAAACTTCTCCCGAACTTGAATCATCTGAGCTGCTTGAACTTCCGCCGCCTGCTTGATTATTAACTGTGAATGTACCTCCAGAGATATCATTTCCATATCCTCCGAAATTATCTGTTGCGGTTATATTTAATCTGTAAGTAGCACCATTAGAGACGCTATCTGTATCCCAAGCATATGTGCCATCATTCACCTGACTGCCTGCTATTAATGTCCACGTTGAATTATCAGTCGCATAATATATACTAATTTTCCCATCTAGATTTTCTCCATCTGGATCTGTCGCAGTCCACGTGATAAATTGTTCATCTGCAATTACTTGTCCGCCAGTTAAAGATGTCAAATCGACAACAGGGTTTTGATTGACGTTATTTATAGTAATATTGGCTGCAGATTCCGCCTCTCCAGTAATTTCAGAATCGTTTGCTACCGCTTTTATTTTATATGTTGAATCATTTACTGCAGATAAATTCCAAATTGTTGAAAAAGTACTTGAATTATGTATAGTTTCGGTATTAATCAGAGTCCAAACTGACTCATTTGCTAAACTATAATAGAATTTCACATCACCTACATCGGATATGCCGTCTAAATCCTGCACAGCTGCGGTCAAATTAACTGTCGTTGCTAATACTGTGTTATTTACTGGATCGACACTATTTACTACTGGTGCTGAATTATTGACAGTGAATTGGAATGTATCTTCAGAATTTTCACTTCCATTTATCGCGTAAACTGTCAAAGTATTAAGTCCTTTAGTCCAATTGGCTATTATGTCCCAAGGACTTGCTAAAGAGATATTTGTAACTGCCGCATCGATGGTATAAGTCACATTGACAGTTCCGCCTCCAGCAATAGTCAAATCTATCGTACTTGCTTTGAGAATAGTAGTAGCATCTGGAGGAGAAACTAAAGTTATGTCAATTGCTTGTGCTCCAGGCAAGAGTGATAGTATCAAAAGTACCCCTAATATACCAAATAAAGCTCCTTTTGTGGCCATACTCCTCGCTAAAGACTAGAAATCAGTGATTTAAATAGTTTACTTTAGAAGAAAATACGAATAATTCTAGAGTTAATATTATAACACAGATAACTCTTTTAATATAAAATTATATCAATATAATGGTTAAAATCGAAAAAAAACTTACAATTAAAGAGGTATTAAAGCTAATCGAAGCGCTGGAAAAAGCTGAAGCTAAAGGAAAAGTAAGTGATAAGAAAGACGCCATAAAGTTAACAAAAGTATTTGGAATATCGCTAGATGAATTGCTTAGGAGTTCTAAAAAAGATTTGAAGGCGAGGGCTAAAGAATATGATCTTAATCTTATTGTGCCAATTGAAAAGTTGAAAGAGCCTCCTAAAAATCTTCTTGAGCAAATAACAGGCACTAATGATATTCCAAAAGAATCGCAGAATAAACATAAAAAGGAAGATTACGACTCGAAATATGAAAGTACTAATGATTTATACCAGCAAGATCAATATGTTTTGCAGACTGGTGAGCAAGAATCGGGCTGGCATTACGATTCTCAAACCAAGAAGAAAAAGAAACAGCAGTTTATTTAGCGTCTGCGTTTTCTTACTGAATTAGATTGCGGGCCTGGCGTTTCAAATTCTGGCAGCTGGAAATTTCCTCCGCCTTTTAAGAAGAAAAATGCTGCGGCTCCTGCTGCTGCTAATCCGCCAATTACAACTGCTGCCATTTTGGGATTAGCTCTTATGCTATCGAGTAAAAATGCTCCAGTTATATCAGATCCGCTATCTGTTTCGGCTGTCGTTTCTGCTTCCAATGGCGTTTCAGTTATCTGAACTATCTCATCACTGGCTGGTTCATCTGGAGTTCCTAAACCTCCGCTTGGCACCGATACTTCACCAGAAGCTCCGCTATCATCACTAGAGCTGCTCGAACTTCCACCATTAGTTACTGTAAAATTAGAATTTGAAGAATCTGAAATCCAGTTTACGCCATCTGTTGTAGTTACATTTATTCTATAACCAGCTCCATTAGTTGCGTTAGCCGAAGTCCATAAGCAAGTCTTTGCAGTTATGTCACTGCAAATTGCTGTCTGTGTTCCTGAACCTTGTACGTAATAATAAACATCATATGTTAATGTACTATTTTCCGGATCAGAAGCAGTCCAGTTAACTGCATAATTGCCAGTTACAGTTTCGCCGCCGTTAGGTACAGTTACCGTTGTAAGTGGAGCATCATTGACATTATTAATAGTTACACTTACATCTTGTGTTACAGTTCCATCATCATCGCTGGCATTTACTCTTAGTGTCGTTATTCCATCAATTATTAAATTAGAATTAAATGAAACGTTATACATATCTACTATCGCTGTTGTATCATTTCCAATTAAAACCCAGTTGCTATTATTCAAAGCAAAGAATTCTACATTACTTATATCGGTTTGTCCATCTGTATCGCTTACAGTGGCATTGAAATCAATTGTATTTGTTACAGTTGTTGCATTAGGTTTTATTGTTCCAATAACTGGCAGTTCGTTCGTTACTGTAAACTCAAATACATCTATATCTGTATTATTTCCGGCATCTATCGCCAATACATTTATTGTTTTAAGTCCTGCAGTCCAGCCGCTAGTTGATATATCCCATGGATTTGTTAAAGTAATATTATCGCCGTCATTTACATAATAAGAAACGAAATTAATGGTTCCATTATCTGTTATGCCTAAATCTATTACTGCTCCTTCCGAAATATTTGTAGCATTAGCAGGTGAATTCAAAGTTATTACGGGGGCTTCAGTATCACTCGCTGTTGTTACATTTTCTCCTATGCCTTCGGCTTTATTTCCTCCGCCGTCAACTGCATAAACTAAAATTTCATAAGTTGTATCTGCCTGCAAACCTGTTATTTCATATTCCTGATTTGTTGTATTTGCATAAGGTTCTCCATCTAAAAATATCTGTGCATGAACTAAATCCGTATCATTTGGATCTGTCCAATAGAAATAAACGCTGCCTGCGGTCCAGCTGTCCATTACAAAATCATATATGCTTCCGGGTGCAGTATCATCAATAAAATTTAGTGCTCCTCTTATATCTATTCTTGAAAAATTTAAACTTGAAACTTGAACTACTATTCCTGTATTTTTAAGTGCGTTTTCTATTTGCTGCGGCGTCAAAGCAGTGGCAGATTCAAGTTTTTCATATTGCTGCAGCAAAGCTGCAGCGGCTGCAACGTGAGGTGCTGCCATAGATGTTCCACTCATATCTGTAAATCCACCATCATCAAAACTTACAGAGTGTATAGAACTGCCAGGTGCAAATAAATCTAATATACTCGCGACATTTGAATAAGAAGCTCTGTTATCTTGGTCATCCGTAGCTCCAACTGAAGTCGAATTTGTAGCGCAGGCAGGTAAACCTATGCTTGCACTTTCTGCAGAATTTCCGGATGAAACTGCAACTAATATTCCTGCTCCAACTGCGTCATTAATTGCTGGAATTAAAGAACTTGGTTCAGCATCGCAATAATCGTGGAAAGTTTTTTCTGTTCCGTTTGGATGGTATGCAGATAAACTCATAACTATAGATGTTATGTTGTAATCGTCTTTATTATTTATACACCAATTAATTCCTGCAGTTACATTACTTGAATAACCAGTGCCGCCCGAATTCAAAGATTTAATTGCTATTAAACCAGCATCTGGTGCGATACCTCTATAAGTTCCATCTGTGCTTGCAATAATTCCTGCAACGTGCGAACCGTGACCATTATCATCCATCGGGTCAGCATCGTTATTAGCATAATCTATTCCATCTAAAACTTTACAGCCTCCGCCTATAGCTGCACAGGCACCTAATGCTGGGTGAGTATAATTAATACCTGTATCAATTACACAAACGCTTTGGTCTTGTCCGCTGATATTTTGAGAATTAAATTGCAAATCCCATACTTGTGTTGCATTTACTTTTCCTGCACTAACATCTAAATTAGTTCGGACTGGATAATCGTAATAAATTGCTTTAACGTTTGGATCTTGACGTAGCTGCTGAAGTTTACTTGAACTTACAGTAGCAGAAAAAACAGTATCTGACTCTAGTGACTTTATATCTACTCCAGATATTTTAATATCTGATGGATTTTTGTATTCAATAATAATTGAAACTTGCGAATTTTGTCCTAATTGCGTATATATTTCTGAATCAATTTCGGCTGCAAGAGCGCTTGGAAGAAGAATAGCCAGAGCTAAAGTAAGAATTAGCAAATTGCCTATCCCGCGCCTCCACCCCATACTGCAAAAGTTATTTAATAAGTATATAAAAGTTGCTTAAGTAAATTTTAGATCTCAAATCTTTTCTTAGATTTTCCCTCGAAAGCGCGCATATATATTAACACTAATGCTATAAGAGCGCCTAATACAACTAAGATATTGGCTAATCTACTTGGACTACTGGTATTCAACTGGAATCCAGCTACTCTTCCCGTTAAGAAGCTCAAGAAATTCTGGCTGGCTCGATTTACATTCTCTGAAATGCTTTGAGTTACGACTTGGCTTTGCTGCGGCTGTTCGGTTCCTTGGAGATTGCTTCCAATTGCAAAAATAGTAAATTCTGGAATAGCTGCCTTATAATTAAAATGGAAATCTTCTTCCGACGTGAGTTCAACTTCAATTGGCCACCACTGGCTGTTAATCTCATCATATCTCAGCAAAACGACATCCTCCTTGGTTAAACCGTGCTGCATTAGCCACTCTTTTGTTACGCTGAATTTAACAACTATATCTGTTATATCTTTGTCAGTCAAACCTAGCAAGCTTAATTCAACAAATAAATAAACATCTGCAATCAGAGTTGGAATTTTTTTATTTTGCAAATCCAAAGGTGCTAAATGCTCTGCTTTTACATTTACATTACTTGCATCAATTTTAGATATAAACTCTATACTATAAATTCCGATATCATCATTCAAATCATTGAATAAATAAAAGCCATCTTTCCTTACCTCTCCAAATATTCTTGTTGCCGAACCAAATGTTGGTCCTCCTATCTGTTGGTCTAAAAGTTTAACAGTGTAATTTACAAGTGCTGAGGCTATATTTTGAGCTGAATCTGTAACTGTACACGTCGCAGTTCTAATTCCGGCGTCTGAAGTGCTAAAGCCAGTAATAACGTAATTAAAATTTCCGCCAATTAAAGTACCGTTATCAATAGCAACGCAAACGAAATCCTGGGCTATTAAAGTTTCTCCAGTCAAAACTACTGGTTTCTTTGTATAGAAACTCGTTATTAATGGTGCTATTTTATCTATGAATATGGTTTCAATAATCGTTGCATTCGAATTGGATCCTACAGTTACATTAAATCTTAAAGTATAATTTCCATCGCCTACGGTTGAAACATTAAAAGTATTATTCCATAAAAGTCCAGTTAGATTGCCAAGAATTATCCAAGAGCCGTTTACAGTTGAATTCTCATATCTATAAGATAAATTAGTAACCGTATTAGCAGTATCATTTAAAGAAACATTTGTTAAGAAATTAGAACGATGCCATGTATAATTTTGCGGTGATACTATGCTTATATTTGCGCCAAGGCCGCCATTAGCCCCCGCATTCTGTATAGTAAAACCTTCTATCAATGTAAGTCCAGAATTAGGCATAGAATTTGAGTTTTCATCCAAAGCGTTATCTGTTGCATTTATTCGTATATTATAAGAACCGTCTGCTAAAGCAGATGTATTTAATGTGCCGTTCCATAATAATCCATTAAGATTTGTCATATTTGTCCAGGTACCATTGATAGTAGAATTTTCATATCTGAAAGTCACATTTTTAACTCCTGTACCCGTATCATTTGCAGTTACATTAATTTGTATTACTCCAGAAACTCTTCCAGTAGCTGTATTATTAATAATTGTTGGAGGTTTAGTATCATTAAATTGCAACGTTATACTAGTTGTATTCGTTACTATATCGCCCAAGTCAGAATTATTGAATGTTACTAAAACAAATATTGTAAACTGGCTATCATCGCTTCCTGTTGCAGAAGTATTAACATAAAAAGTTTCATTAGTAGCGTTATTAAATAAGCCAGAGCTGGTTGTATTATACCAGTGCACTTTCTCGCCGGTAAAATTAGTAAACGCCCATAAACTATTATCCAAACTTGTTCCGTTAGTTCCTCTTATGAAAAAAGCTGTGTCTATTAAAGTAAAATTTACATCCGTAACAAGAGAGTTTCCTTTCGGCCTTATGCTGATATTAATTAGATTAGGTTCGCCGAGTTCAATAATACTATTGCTTTTTAATGTTATATTTAACGGAATTGTGCCTTCTGAAGGAGGGTCTACTGGATTATATCTTACTATTTCATCATTAAAAGTAACTGCTCCAGTTATAATTGTTGGACTTACTGGAATTAATGTAAGTAATAATAAAAGTCCGAAAACTATAATGCTAATTATGATTATGTTACTAAATCTCCCTATGGCCATTAGAGCAAAAGATATTAATTCGACATAATAAAACTTTCTTACATGGGGACAACACTAGTTCATTACGCCGGAAAATTGATAGGTAAAATACATATTATAGAAAGTAAGAGTAATGGCAAAAAAGAATTTATCGATTCTATTACTAACTCTATTTCAAAAGATAAATACAGCGGTTTTGGCGGATTTAAAGAAAAAACTTGGCTGCGAAGATTTTTACCTCCTGGAATTTTTGGGGAATATAAAGGTGAAAAAGTTCCGGAATATAGACTACCTAATAAAGAATTAAATAAATTAATTAGTAATGCTCTTATAAAAAGTTACAAAGTATTGCCAAGTCCCCATACGAATATATTCGTATTTCCAACTTTTAGCTCATTTGTCAAACACCAAATGAAAGGTTCAACGGGCTACTCCCCTTACAAAAATACTATTCACATGTATGTTTATCCAGAAAAAGTAATAGGCTGGCAGCAAGAGATCTCTAATACTATAGCTCACGAATACACGCATTCTGTTGTTATGCGTCATCATAAATGGCGAACTCTTCTTGATAGCTTGGCTTATGAGGGCTTAGCAGAGCATTTTCGGGAAAGAATTGTAGGCGGCGGAAGAGCGCCTTGGACTATTGCTATAAGCAAGGAACAAATACAAAGATATTGGCGGGAGTTAAAACCGCAAATTAATTCTAAAGATTACAAACTCTACCACAAAGTATTCTTCGAGGGGAAATCATATCCGAGATGGACAGGCTATACAATTGGCTATAATATTTTCAAATCATTTCTAAAGAATGAAAAAAGCAAAGATTGGAAACAAATAGTTAAGAACAACTCAACGCAAATACTTGCCAAGTCTAATTTCTAAACTAAGATAACAATATATTTCTGCTGGATACATTGTCCGGGCAGATCAAATAAAAATAAAAAAGTAAGAATTAGTTCTACTCAAGAAATTAATTCCGTGCTTTATTATAAAAAGGTAAAAAATAGACGCTAAGAATTTAGCGTCGATATCGTATATCTATTCCTGAGTCCGTCTCTTTGCCGATCTTCTTTCCTTGCTCAATCTTTTATTGCGTGGCTTCTGCAATTCATAGAAGATGAATATCACCAATACTACTATTATTAATATCAGTATTATATTCGATGGCTTCTGCAACGACTCTGGCACTATTATATCGCTCGGACCTCTGATTCCCCCTTCTTCGACAGTTGGTCCAGGTAATGGCAATTCGCCTCCTGCACTTACTGCAAAGAAGCTAAAGCCCTCGGTTAATGCCTGGAAGTATACAAAGTTATCATCTTCATTCAAGCGCGTAGTTGGTAATCTCTGCCAATTGCTTATTTCAGTATCCCATCTGTAAAGTGCAATGGTGTTAGCATCTAAATTATTATCATCTATCCATTGTTCTTCTACTTGGAAGTTTATCTTGGCAGATTCTTCCAATGCGAATGTACCTTCTTCAGCAGATACTGTTATTTCCATATAATCATAAAGATTACCCGGAGCATCTACTGAAACTTCTGCTGGCCTATTTGCGTCAAATGTGCTTACTGTTAATCTTGTCTTTACCAAATCCTCTACTGGTATGAAGACTATCTTTGTTATTGGAATTCTTGGCTCAGAGGACAAGAATGTTGTTTCTTGACCACCAGTTATAGCAGACCAATATAGAGAGCCACTTACTGCTCCCGAACCACCAGCAGCTCCGCCTCCACCGCCTCCAGATCCGCCTGTTGACGTAGTAGTAGATGTACTAGGTATAGCTGTTCCATTGATATTGACCATATATCCTGTAAAGTGTGGGAATTTTACATATACTATATTTTTTGATGTATTTACGAAACAATCTAAAGTTGGATTTATTGTACTACAAAGTACATTACCTGTAAGTAAAGTATTATTTACATCTGCTAAACCACTTACACCTATAGATGGATTTGTTCCATTTACTGTAGGATCCCATATTATATTCCACTTAGTATTATATAATCTAGTAATATTTACCGTTATTGGTGTTTGATCATTTATTTCTGTATCTTCATATGGAAATCCAACTTCAGCAGATCTATATATAGATCTAGGTGTACTACTTCCAACTTTCCACGAATATATATAATAACTACCGAGTCTAACCTTGGCTGGCGCTGTATCCACAAATGCAGTTGGATAACCTGTCGAAGACAAGTCAACTTCTTTGAAGATAAATTCCACCGATTGGAATGTTTGTCTTAGTGTTGCATTTATTACTTGGAAATTCAATATTTTAGTAGTTGCTTGAGTTGTGAATCGACCAAATCTCATAGCAACTGGGCAACTTGTTGTTAGTGTTGCATTTCCACAAGCAGCAGTTGTATTATAAATATCCATTGTCATTGATGTAAATCCGCTGCCATCCGGATCATCAGCGATATATTCTTTTACAGATAAATTAATCATGCCCTTATTCACTGATGCATCAGCTGATGCTAATATTTCTGCAGGATTTATCTCAAATTCTTGCGGCGAATATGCGCTATGATATATTCTTACTTTTGCGCCAAAGTCAGTTAATAATGGGACTGCAAAGTATCCGGATGAATTTGACGTACCTGTCCATACTATATGTATAGTATTGCTCACACCATTATATACTGTTGGATAGCTTACTTCTACTTGCCAATCAAATATCTCACCAAGTGTAATGTTGGTGTCGTTAACAGGATTAAATAATACTTTTGTAGCATTAATATCACTAAAGTACTGAATTCCACCTAATCTTCTCATTTGTAAATTTGGTAGATATGTTGGACTTCCTTCTCTAGCTGTTGATAAATTTACGAATGCACCAAAATAAAAAGGAGTTGCTGCTGTAGTTAATGCAGATTCATTAGCAAATGCAGCAAATATATAACTTTGGTTCAAACCTATAGATGTAGTTCCTGTATCATTTGCATAGCCAGGTACGGTTACATTAAAATTCCCAGAACTACTAGCATAGTCTACAAATATTCCATCTGCACCACCATATTGAGTATCATGTCCTGTATAATTATCAAAGCCAAAATCAGCTAGCGTTATATTTCCATTATGAGCTAAATGTACATATCTTTGGGTGCCTGTAAAATTTAATGCTGAAGTATTTACTGTAGATGTTAAATTACCTTGAAATGCATATAAATTCAGTGATGCATTTAAGTTTAAGTTTACAGTCATATTATGATTATAACTGTCGTTGATTGGGAAATAAAATGCTACTGGACCTGTTCTATTTACCATATCTATTGCAGCAGCTTCTCCAAAACTTATAGGGGATGCTCTCCATACTATTATAGTATATCCTTTTCCCAAACTTGAATTTCTATTTCTTGGCAATGTAAAATTAGTGACATTTGTATCTATAGGCGAATGACCCCCAAATTTTACTTGCTTATCAGTAAATGTCATATTGTTATACGCTCTTATACCTAATGCATTATCTATAACTGTAAAGTTAAATTCATGATTATGACCTGTTGCATTAAACATAGATGTAATATTGAAGTGTATCGCTGGCTGCAAATATATAGATTTGTTGCTTAATTCAAATATAACTCTAGCAATAGTCATAGGTGAGAATCTTGGACCGATAAACGTATTATTATAACCAATAGGCGCACTGGAATTTGATATAAATTCTATTAACCAAAGTTGATCTCGTGAACCAGAAATGTTTCGTTCCTCAGTAAATGAAAAGAATCCATTAACATTTGTCATTTCAGTAAAAATTCTTTTTGCAACTGACAAAGAAGTGGTAGTGCCATTATTATTATCGTAAAGCGAAACAGTAACATTTACACCCGATGCTACTGATCCATTTGGAAAGTAAATTGTTCCATTAAAATCAAAAGCTTCAGATGAATTTACTGGTCCAGCAGAAACATTTGAGAAACCAATGGCTACCAAAAAGATAAGTGCTGATACTAGCACAAAATTCCTTGTGAAATTATTGCGAGTGGCCATATCCTCCAACTACTCTTAGAAAAGAAGGAGTATATATATTTTGCGTTATCTAGTTTATAAAATATAAACTGAAACAAACAAATGAGAGAAAAAAATTAAAAATAATTTATTCAGCAACAGTTGCACGCGGTTTTTGATAAATATTTTACTCCGATAATTATTACTATTATCGGCCAGACCCAATCAAACATCGCCTGTGAAACCATTCCTAATGTTTTTAGTAATGCAACTAAACCAAATGTCAAAACAAGAATTCCAAAAATTAATTCGCTGCCTGCGTGATGCATACAGCCACAACCTTTTGACATTCGCGCAGTTGCGCTTTTCGATTTCCAATTTACCATAATTGCATTTGTTTTGTGTATTATATATACTTTACTAAACGAAATATATAATAAATTGATTTTAAAATAAAAACATATGGAGAAAGTTTTGACAATACAAAAAGCTATTGCAATTGCTGGAAGTTTGGACAGACAACTGCAAAGTGTAACTTACAAAATTGCGCGCCTGGCACAAAAAGGTTCGAGTGCAGATCACTTGCAAAAAGATTGGATAAAAATTGGAGAAGAATTAATCGCACTCGGGCAAGCAGAGATTAAATATAATTAAGCGTGCAGCTTTTCGAAAATCTGATGTGCGGAATCTGTTTGTATAATTATTTTTTTCTCGTAATTATTTATTACTAACATAATTTCTGGAACTTCAGGACTATTTCTTAAAAGCTTTTTCAAAGCATATGCAAATGCGAGAGTGAAATCTCCATTAAGTTCGAGATGTGAAAAAACTGCAAGCGGTTCAAAATGCATATCGTGCAGAACTTTCAAAGACGTTTTTTCTAGCTGGGGAGCGGGAGGTTTTGCAATAGAAAACTCTTGGAGAGCTCGCAAAGAAGGCATATCTATTTTGAAATTGTATTTCTTTGGTATATCCAAATCAACTAGAGTAACCATATGTTTCGATCCACTAATAACTAGCCAAAACCTTTAGTTTAAATGCTGTCATATATATTATTAGTGGGTAAAAGGCTTAAATAACTTATCAACCTGCTATTATGTAATATTAGTTAGTAGTACAAATACAAAGAAAACCTTTGGGTTTTCTAGTCTTGAAAATCTAAAGATCTTCAATAGAACAAAATATTATATACTGCGCTTATATTCTTAAGCAGGAGGGGGGATGATGGAACTTGGCCACTGCGATACTACTAAATCTTTTACAGGCAAGGGGGATTTTGGCGAAACTAGTATAATTACTGGCGAACGGATGGCTAAAAGTGCTGTTCGAATAGAAGCTATTGGCAGCGTTGATGAATTAAATGCTTTTATTGGTTTATGCCGTTCAGAAAACGCGCATAAAGATTTGGATGAAATATTTGAGAAAGTACAGCATAAATTATTTGTTGTCGGTGCTGATTTAGCTCACAAGTCTGAAAAATTAGAAAGGTCTGTTGAAATAGAAACAAAAGATATTGATGATTTAGAAAAACAATTGCACACTTATAATGAGAATTTAGATTTACTAAAGAATTTTATTCTTCCTCACGGCAACAAATTATCCGCATACCTACACGCATCGAGAACAATTTGCAGACGCGCAGAGAGGCGAATTGTTGCACTTTCAAAAATTGAAAAACTTAATCCCGAACTTATTCGTTACTTGAATAGATTGTCATCGTTACTTTTTGTACTGGCAAGAACTGCAAATAATAGAGACGGAATTGCGGAAAAAAAGTGGAAGATTTAATTGGTTTACAACAACCCTTGCAGTTATATCTTTAATCCCAGGTATAATAGCTATAATTAATCCGAGCCTTGCGAGCAGCTTTTACGGCTCCTGTCCACGTCCATCTTAGTACCTTTAGGCACTTTTGCAATGACTTGCCTATTGGCAGGGTTTATCACATCAAGGGTTTCTTTAGAAGCTGAATCTACCCACTTGCCTCCGATGTATAGTTTATATTTCTGAACTTTGGCCATCCTTAAACTTTCTTAAAGTCTGCATAGAAGTATTTAAAACATTTAGTGCAGACCCGAAAGCATGGGTGAGCTAACATGTCACGTACTTCCACACACTGATTTCTCTTTAGACTGGGGTCCTGATTTCCGAGGCTCTGTTTCCACAGAAAGTACGTTTATAGGGAGAGTGAAAATGAAGTACTCTTCAGTACCATATCTTCTTTACATTTTGGCTAAACCTCTCAAAAGTTTCGAATTTTTAGACTTGGAGGGTGAAACAACAACGCAAGATGAGATATTGGCTTCTACTTGGATATCATTTGCAGATTGCAGATGCGACGCTATAGAAGATATAGTTGAAAGAGATGCCTTTCTTCCTCGCGCGGTATGGCGTGGCACAACTGATGAAGGAAAACCAGTAGATGCTGCAAGGTTGCAAAGTTTGAGAGACGCGTTAAAAATTTCTAGTTTAATAACTGTGCTAAGTGAAAAAGATATAGAGCCTAGCAGCTTGAGCTATGTTGGCAACATACAGAAAAGTATGGAGTTTCCATCTGCTATACACTTACTATATTCTCCCGGAAAAGAAACGTATATAGCGCAAAGTTGGAATAAGTCATATAACGTTGTCAGACTTGACGAGCAGCAAACAAAGGGCATTGTCGGAAATATCGTCCGCCTGTATGGAACTGGGGTTTCCGCAGCTTTGAAGGGTTTACTAGACCTTTCTAGAAAAGAACTACAGGTCAGCTGAATATTTATACTTTTGAAATTTTTTAAAGTAATTTAATTAAAACGGCGCAATTAATGAAAAAGCATAACCGACTACATATGTTATAGTTGCTGCTATCAAACCAACCACTAAAATCCTAAGACCTGCTACGGATGGATTTTGTTTTGTATATTTAGCGAAGTGCGCTCCCATTAAGAAAAGAAATATTACGCTAAACGCTAACGAAAACATTAGTGGACTTGGAAAGCTAAATATAAACGGGATAATTGGAATGGAACCGCCGCCCAGAGTTACTCCCCAAAATAATACTGCGCTTTTAATCATCTCTTTTTTCCTTTCTTTTTCTTTTATTTTCAAAATACTTTCTTTTGCACCTGTAGCAATGTAAGATGAAAAACCCATAGAGACAGCTTCTGCTACAATTGCAGAAACTCCTGCAACTAATGTAAGAAAAATATTACTTGTAGCTGCGAAAACTCCAGCAACTACTGCTAATGCGCTAATAGTTCCGTCAGTAGCTCCAAAAAGTTCGTTGCCTATTTGGTCTGCAAGTTTTATTCTTTTTTTGCTAACCATATAATTCGGATATAGTCTTTAGTATATAAATAATTTGAAACAGTAACGTTTTTAATTGATACACAGGGCTTTCAAATATGATTGAATTATCAGACCTGCAAAAGAAGCTTGAGAACGAAGGAACTCTAAATCATAAATTAAGTTTAGATGAGTTTAAACTTTGGATAGATAAAAGAAGTAAATCAATAAGAATAGGTACTGCATTTAGTGTATATAATACAATACTACAGAATGGAGATATGTTACAGCGGATTCATTTAGAATTAGAATATGGCTGTTTTACAAAAGATTCGGAAATGGGCCATGAACTTTATGGAACGCCAAGCATTTCAAGAGCTAAAGGTAGGAGGAGTAATAAGCTCAACAGACTTTGCAAAAGATTACAACAAAGTTATTCTACCATAAATAAAGACTCTTATTCAATAACTCAATTATCAGCTGAAGAAGTATTAACATTATATAGTAAACGTTCGGTTGCAGAAATTGCGAAAATGTATAGAGTATCTAAACCTATTGTATACAAATGGCTTGAGCGTGCAAGATCTGATCTTGCAAGTATCTGTGCCTCTAATAGTAGAGCACCAGTGGAATTAGAAACTATACTAGCAGAGCAGAATCAAAATTAAAAATAATAAAAAGTGTAATAATAAAATGGATGATGTCTTGGCGTTACAGAAAATACTGGAAAGCGAAAAAACTTTAGATGTTATGTTAACATATGGGGTATATCGCCAATGGCTCACGGAAAAGGCAAAACGAAAGCGCGGAAGCTTAGCAGAAAAAATTCTTGAAGATAAAAGTTTATTTATAAAAATTTATTTGGAACTGGAGTATGGCGTACTTACTAAAGATTCGGAAGCTGGTATAGACTTACATCATAAGGTGGTTAGCATAAATAATATGAAATCCAGTAATTTTAATCCAGCAATAAAACAACTGCAAAAAAGCTATACTGAATTCAAAAATAATAAATTAAACGAGATTATGGCAATTGCAAACTATCAAAACACACATAGCTGTACCTGATGCAGATATAACTAAAACCCAATCTGAACTAGTTTAGATTGGTCCAGCGAAATTACTTCCACTTGGAAAGTAGCCTGGTTGGGTCTAAGTTTACACCTATTCCCAACGTACAAGGAGGCGGCTACTTCATATGGCCTTAGAAAGAGTATGAAGAGGTAACATTTGCAGTTGTCTTGAAAATATTTCTTCCACAAATGCTATGCCGTAGTTGTTTGGGTCTATTAATTCCGCATTGAAGATTACCATAACGGTCCTAAAGCAGCCGATATATAAGGGGTTTACGCGAGGTTGTCTAGTATCCAGTACTCTTACTCTTAGAAAGTGGATAACATAAATTAATATATAAGTAATGCATATTACATATATGGCTAATATTAGTTATGTACGCATAAAGATAAACAGCTCTAAAGATAATAAAGTAAAAGGATTTTATCTTTTAATAACTAATGGTAACACTTATTCTGATGAAAAAGATGAATTTATTGTTGAAAAACGTTTTCTTAACTTGCTTGATGAACAAAAAATTAAATACGAAGAATTACCATTAATCAAATAAAATGACACATTTTAAAATTGATATACAATTGCCATTGCGATATAATCCTGAACCCGACGAGAAATCTGGTAAAGAAA
>Ga0209727_1001170_pt1 | contig 22865 bp, 39 predicted proteins | sample RifGroC1_FD_183995 | JGI IMG/M metagenome (GOLD analysis project Ga0209727, IMG submission 183995) | Groundwater microbial communities from Rifle, Colorado, USA - Groundwater C1 (SPAdes) (version 2) | ecosystem: Environmental > Aquatic > Deep subsurface > Groundwater | place: Rifle, Colorado...
TATCAGGTCTTCTGGTCTTCAGAATATCCGGCATATCAGGTCTTCTGGTCTTCAGAATATCCGGCATATCAGGTCTTCTGGTCTTCAGAATATCCGGCATATCAGGTCTTCTGGTCTTCAGAATATCCGGCATATCAGGTCTTCAGGATATTCAGGTCTTCAGTATATCAGGTCTTCAGGATATTCAGGTCTTCAGGATATTCAGGTCTTCAGTATATCAGGTCTTCTGGTCTTCAGAATATTCTGATATTGAGTATCATTATCAAAAGGATTCTGATATTGATTATCATTATCAAAAGGATTCTGTGCAACTCTGCCGATCAAGGCAAGTATGCAAAGTTTCAGAAGTCAGATACCAATTTTGAGTTTACAGAATTTCAGAAGTGAGATACCAATTTTAGATTTAAAAAAAGTACTTGACAAGTGGATTTGTATACTTTATACTTGTTTTTAATAGTAAGGTAAATAACAATTAATAGGAGGAGATAAAAAATGGACGATACGGATAAAATCTTAATGGGTGAAAAGATTGCTTCAGCTTTTCAACTTAAAAAAGTAGGGGATAAATATGTTACTTCTTATGGTGATAAAACAGCTTTAGGAATATACTACATGTTTTTACATATTTATAATACGATACCGTTTCTATATAAGGAGATAAAGAATGAAAACTTATAAAGTGGAATTTATAGGAAAAACAGACGGTGCAATAGGTTGTGAATGTAAAATAATATGTTTAGTAAAAGGTGAAAATGAGGTGGATGCTAACATAAACCTTTACGATAATTTTGATAATATAAGAATTCTTGAAATGGTAGAATTACAAACCCCTACTGAAATAAGTGATGCAGAAGAGTTTATAAAAGGCGATTTTTTAATAACAGAGTATAGCCATGTTTTAAAACCATTTGAAATAGGTTATTATAGAAAATAGGAGATTAAAATGACAAAGCACGTTTATTTATTAGTTAAAGGCAGGTTTTTAAAAGTAAAATTTGAGGAATATTATAACATAAGTACAGAGTTCCGAGAAAATATGAATTTTAGAGAAAAAGCATGGAAAGTAGTAGTTAAGCAATGGAGATCTTTATATAAAGAAAGTAGAAAAGGTATATCCCATGATAAATTGGTATATGTTAAACAATTATCAGGTGGTAGAATTATTGAATATTATGGGATAGCCCCCGTTATATATTTCAAATTTTATAATGATCCAGATACCAATTATAGACTTGCAGACCCAGATTTTCAAAAAAAATTACTTAATAAAAAAGTACAATAAAGGAGACTAAAATGATTAAATGGTATAGATTTTATAGTGATGCGATGCATGGGTGGGTAGCTGTTAAAAGAAAGGAATTGGAGGCATTGAATATTTTAGATAAAATCTCAGGTTATAGCTACCAACGTGGGAAAACTGTATATCTGGAGGAGGATAGAGACGCTACACTATTTTTAAACAAATTAAAAGAATTGGATATAACTTATTATTTTAAAGAATCACATAAAGACAATTCCCCTATAAGAAGTTATGAATACTTTAAAAAATGAAAGGATAAATGTGTAATGAATAAAAGTAAAATCAAGATAGGTAAAAGATTAATGGCTTATGATCCGAAAGGTTGTCGTCAATGGAAGTATATAGGTACAATTCAGGGAATAAAAGGGGACGAGATTACAATATATAACGAAAAGTTACCGATTGATTATAAAGTTTATTGTATGACATATAATCAGATATCAAAGTTTTTGAAAGAAAAATTATATAAATAATTAAAGCAAAGAAATAGAAAGGGAAAGGGAAAATGAAATTTACATTCAAAACAACAAAACCTACAGGCAGATATAGATCCTTTGAATCTGCCTTACATGATATAAAATTAAATAAAAAAATTGTTGGTAGCATATTAGATAAAGTACCCTATACTATAGGGTTTACAATAAATAAAAAGGATATTATGGAAAATGGGAATCCTAACTGTTGTTGGAGATGGGTGCGTTTAAAGAAAGAATTCACTTCCTTGCAGGAAGCTAAAGATTTTTTAAATGCTAATATTGATAGGCTTTTAAAACAATTTGATTTACATCCTATTGAATATTAATTTAAACATATATGAAAGAAATGAGGTTAAAAATGATTGAAATAATAGATAATGCAGGTGCTGTAAAGAGTATAGAAAAAATAATTAATATTGTTGAAAATAAGATACTAATTAAGATCCCCTATGATGTTAAAATAGTGGATTTAATCCAATCCTCTTTCGATAATAGAAAATGGAATAGTGATAAAAAAATATGGGAGATGTCTGTTAATGAACATAATATAAAAGCAATATATGACCTTTTAAAATTTGATTTTTTTATCACTAAGGAAACGTTCAATAAAGCGAAAGAATTTGAAAGTTATTTTGAGGAACAAAACAAAGTAGGTAATAAATTGATAGAAATGTCTAAAGCTAAAAATTCTGATATTGAGATACCAAAATTGAAGTATGGGGAATTATACCCATATCAGAAAGCAGGTGTTGAATTTATAGAATATACTAATGGAAAAACTTTAATAGCTGATGCAATGGGGTGCGGTAAAACGTTACAAGCGATAGCCTGGACATCTTTGCACCCTGAAAAAACACCTATTTTAGTTGTTTGTCCAGCAACATTAAAGATTAACTGGAAAAGGGAATTTGAACAATGGGTAGGGATGAAATCTATAATAATAGATACCAAATTTACTTTATCAGATACAATATTTAATGATACAAAAATTTATATTATAAATTATGATATTTTTAAAAAGAAAAGGGCTATACTTGAAAAATTAGATATACAAGTAATGATTTTGGATGAATGCCACAATATTAAAAACCCTAAAGCGGGCAGAAGTAAAGAAATTACAGATTTTGGAAAAAACATACCTCATATTATTGCACTAACAGGAACCCCTATTTTGAATAGACCAATAGAGATTTTTAATATTTTGAAACTATTATGCCCTGAGAAATTCGGTAATTACTGGAATTTTGTTAAAAGATACTGTAATGCGTACCCCACAAAATGGGGTTTGAATATTACAGGGTCATCCAATATCGAAGAGTTAGCATCATTATTAAGATCAACTGTTATGTTAAGAAGGGAGAAAAAAGATGTTCTAACAGAATTACCGGATAAAACACGAACAATCATACCCCTTGAAATTGACCTTAAACAATATAAAAAAGTAGAAGATAATTTAAAAAAATATTTGATTGAGATAAAAAATAAAACAGAAAAACAAGCTAATATTACAGTAGAACAGTTAGCTAAAATAGAATATTGTAAACAGGAAGCTGTTAAAGCAAAGATTCCATTATTTATAGAATGGGTAAATGATTTCATGGAAGTTAATAATAAATTAGTTATATTTGCTCATCATAAGGAATTTATCGATCAATTAATGATTGAATTAAAACAGTTTAATCCTGTAAAAATTGTCGGGGGTATGGATATTGATAGTAAACAAAATTCTATAGATAAATTTCAAGATGATAAAGATGTAAGAATAATTATTTGTAGTATGAAAGCTGCCGGTGTAGGAATCACATTAACTGCTGCTAATTATGTAGCATTTCTTGAGTTAGGATGGACCCCCGGTGATCATAACCAATGTGAAGATAGATGCCATAGAATAGGTATTAAGGACAACGTAACATGCTATTATTTCTTAGGTATAAATACTATTGAGGAAAGTATATATAATTTGATACAATCTAAACAGAAGGTGTTTAAACAGCTTATGCAGGATAATAATATAATTGAGGAAAGTACAACAAATGTTTTAGACAGTTTAATAAATCTTTATAGTTAATATAGGATTAAAATTACAAATTTTATACATAAAGCATTCAATAATAATAAATACTTGACAAATACATTATTTACTTTATATTATATATTGTAGATAATGTAAACAATTAAAAAGGAGATAGAATGTCAGATAATTATAGTAAGCTAAAGGAAAAAGCAATAAAAGCAGGTATTGATATTGATTTAATAGTTTTTTCTGTAAATGTTGCAGATATTATTTATGAAATATCTGCTATACATTATTCAGATGATATTTCTGTTGAAAAATTAATAGAGTTAATTAGTATAGGTAAAGATGGTGCTGATAGAATAGAATGGAATATGCCTATTTATGAAGCTATAAATAATGAGGCTATATCTATTTATGAGGAAACTGAAGAATGAGTATAATAAGATTTATAAATAGAGTTCTTATAGCCAGATGGTTATTCAGAAAGCAAAAAAGACAATTAACTAGTAAAGATAAATTTAATATTTCAATGAGTAAAATAAATTCATATATTATGAATATTAAATATTCAAATTTACCTGTAATTGTGAGAACTTTTGATTCTATGGAAAAAGAACTCATTCATGCAATTCAGCTAAGACCCTGGTTTGAAAATATTAATATAAGTGGCTATGAGTTTAACAAATTACAGGATTTACATTTATTTGAACGTATTAAGAAAGAATATATAAAAGCATTTATACTGGAAAAAATAAACTTAGAACTTAAAAAAAGTGATAGTGTTAATGATCTTAGAATCAAAACACAGTATATTAAGAAGGCATTAAATATGTCTTTAAATGCTATTGAATATCTGCCGGATGATGTTGAAATGAGGTATAAAATAATAGAGTTAGAAAAACACTTGACAATTATATAGGTTTACTTTATATTGTATATTACAAATAGAGTAAATAAAAGGGGGTATAAGAAGTGAAAACAATAATATTAATTTTTGTAATAATAGTATCTGTATCTGTTAGTATAGGATGGCATATTAAAAAAATTTATGATGTAATGGAATGCAGTAAAGATAATGTTGTTATAATACATAAATTAAAAAAATAAAATTTAACAAAGGGGTATAAAATGGGGTTTTCCTTTACACAAAAAGCAGGTGAAGTGGTGGATTTAATAAACATATATTGTTATAGAGAAACCGGATCACAAAATACTTTTCTATATAAAGGGGTAAAATATTTCTTTGAAATTGATAGAAAGAGTTATCGAGATGGTAAAATTACAGGGGAGGTGTTTAGATTTAATGGTTGTGAATTAATAGGTACTCTTGAGATTAGTTCTGATGGTAAAATTAAAAAATTTACCAAAGGTAGTAGGTTTGAAAAAATAATAAGAAAAGAAAGGAGGTTTCAAAATGGAATATTTTATTAATTTGTTAGGTATTTTTGCATTTGTAATTAGCTTTGTGAATTCAATAATAAATTTTTATGATAAAAAATATTATGATATGGCAGAATGGATAATAGTATCAATATTTATTTTTTACATATTAATGACAAGTCTTTTATATTAAAAGGATAAAGAGATGCCTTCAAAATCGGATACTATAACTATCAAAATAAAAGAACTCAAGAAAAGTTGTAAATTAACTGATATGCAAAAAGAAGATATAAAATTATTTTATTTCATTAATAGCTATAGTATTCATTCTATGAGTAAGTTATTTAAAGTGAGCAGGAGATTAATACAATTTATTTTATTCCCAGAAAGACAGCAAAGATCACTTGAGTTAAGAAAAGCAAAAGGTGGTAGTATGTTTTATTATGACAAAAATAAACATACTGAGGCAACTAAAAAGCATAGAAGATATAAAAAAGAATTATATAAGAAAGGATTAATAAAATGAGTAGAAAACTAAGTGATGATGTTACTTTTAGATTGACCTGGTTATCCATTAAAGAACTCAGGGAAATACTTATAAAGCTAAATGACCCATATAAAAGTGAGTTATTTAATACATTAAAATATATATCAAATAATTATGAAGATTCTGATATTATTAATTTATTAAAACCTGAACCTGTAGATAAGCCGGTTTCTAAACAATATATCCTTGATGATTTAAAAAGATGCTATATAAAAGATAATGACAGCAATACAGTTAATATTGCTGTTAAAGGTAGGAAAAAAAGTTTTAAGAAAACTTTGAAAGAAAGGGTATTTGAATTCTTAAATAATAACGATTTAAGAGGATATATAGATGTGTTAGATGGCGGTATTATTGATATCGCTGAGAACACATATAAAACATTAGTATCCCAATGGAATAAGGAAAATGGTATTATATCAAAAAGGGGCAGAAAATCAAAGGGAGATAAATGAATATTTTAAAATTGTTTAAATCAAAAAGAACGCAGCGAATAGAGGAGTTGTTAGATAATATAAAACAAGCATATCATAGAATCCTTAATATATCTGATGATTTATTGATGTGTAACATTTTATTTGATCATATAGAAAAGGATTTATTAGAAATACTTCATAGCAAACACAAGGATGAAATTATTCAGATCATTAATGATGAATACAAGTCCGTATATGATTTTTATAAAATAAGAAAAGAAAGAACCTTATGTATTCAAAAGATGCTAATTACCATAAAGAATTGAGGTATAAAATGAATAAAAAAGGTATGGGTAAATATTGTTGTCATCCTGACTATGAAAAAGCCGGTGGTAATGAATATATAAGTAAATGGATATGTATAACATGTAAATCAATATTATATAAAAAGGAGATTAAATGATTAAGAGAAAGAACGAAAGAGATAAATACTTATTAAAAGAGGAATATATAAAATTCATAAATACTTGTCCTGATAAGTATAGGTTATTTTGGGAGGTGATATTTAATGCGGGTTTAAGAGTTAGTGAAGGTCTTAATATTACGGGTCAGGATATAATTTGGAATGAAAACAAAATCATTATCAAGACTTTGAAAAGAAGATATCACCCGGCCATACCTGTAATTGTGCCACAACGAATTATCGAACAGATGAAATTATATAAAGAAAAAAAACAAATTGATGGTAGGTTATGGACGTTTTCGAGACAGTTTGCATGGCAACTCTTTAAGAGGATATGTATAAAGGCAGGTTTAAATGCTGAGTATAGTCCGCACGCATTAAGACACGCCCACGGGGTAATGATTGCAGATATTACCAATGGTAACGTGTCTCAAATCAAGGATCGTTTAAGGCATTCAAGCACTAAGTCCACGGAGTTTTATATCCATGTATCTGAGAAAAAACAAAAGGAATTATCTCAAAAAATATCAGATTACATGGAGGTTTAAAAATGAATATAAATGAATATAACCAAAGAATGGGAGAAGTTTATATTAAATTTATTAAAGAATTTAATCTTCTCAAAAAAGAAGTAAAATTATATCCTCATAGGAGGGTAAATCTTAATATATTCAGATTAAAAAAGTTACTGGACAAATTGGATCAAATAAATGATGAAAGGGTTCTATCTACGATATCAAGAAATTTCAAATGTAACAAAAGTAAAATATAAGATGCAAGACCTGATATACCGGATATACTACTAATATATCAGGTCAAATAACATTATTTATAACAAGGTTAGTACATACGCACATACTTTCTTTTAAAAGAGTCTCTATATTAGAATCCAGATGAAACTCTTTTAAATCATTCTCAATAATAAATATTATTTTTTTATTCAGAATACTACGAATAGATTGTCTTATATTATTGTTATTTAATTGATTATCAATCATTTATACCCTCAGTATACATAAAATACCACTATATATTGTGTTGCAAAAAAGATACACCACAAGTGCAACTCTGCCGATCAAGGCAAGTATGCAAATTATCAGAAGTGAGATACCAAAATTGAGTTTACAGAATTTCAGAAGTCAGATACCAATTTCATATTTGATATCAAGGGTCTGCATAATATTTATCACAGTATAAAGCTATCTTTGCATATCTTTTAGCAGATTTCAAGCTGCTACTTAAAGAGTTGCTATTACCACTGAAATTCACACCCTCAATTATTTCAGAATTATTATTTAATTTATTTTCGGAACAAATGGGGATGTCTTTTGTCACTGTAAAATTTATAATCATGTTACCTGATTGTGACTTTTTAATAGGTTTAATTTTAAAATTTAAACATTTAAAACAGCTTTTTTCCTTACTATCTAATACTTTATCTAATGTACTCATTTTGCGTTCCTTTCAACTATATGTTGTAAAACATTTGTTAAATCCTCAATAGCTAAATAAGCACTTTTAGGATTCTTATTGTATATTGGAAATTCCTTTAAAAACCATTTTAAAGTATAATCTAATCGGTCATGTCTTTTAAATCCATATTGTCTTGATGCTGAATAAAGGTATTTGATGTAGTCTTTTTCTACCTTATTAAACTTTGTATACATTTTTATATTATCATTTCCTTAACCTCTGAGTATTCCCCATTATGCACAACCCCCCATACTTTATCTGCACCTTCGGCTATTTCAGGTATCTGAGAAACAATAATAAATTGTATATTAAGTTTATTACTGATCTCCTTAGTCATTTTTATTGCGTTTTCAATATTACCATGAAGAAACCTGAAAGGTTCATCCAGTATTATTATATTGTTAGATTTTGGATTCTTTATACTCCATAAGACAATTCTAAATGCAAATGATGCAATATCTAATATACCACCCCCAACACTATTTGATGGATCAACCTCTTCACCTCGGATTAACAATTTTAGATTTGCTTCTGGTTTATTTCTTTTAATATCAAAATCTATTATAAATTTATAATCTTCTTCAAACACTGCTTGTAATGCTGTTGTTATCATACTTTCTATATATTCTTTAAGGTATGATTGTGTAAATTGACCTGCTTCAGCTACCAATGCCCTGGCCTTCTGCAAATCTTCATAATATACTTTTAGTTCCTCTAATCCATCTATTTTAGCATCATAAGATTTTTTATTAATTACATATTCAGTTTTAAATTCTAAAAATTTATCCTTTAATTCTTTAATATTTATCATAAATCCTCACTATCAAAATTTACTGTTATTTTGCATTTATTACATATCCTATTAAGTTTAGGGTCAATGCTATCAAAAATATTTGAACAACTTAAACATTCTATTTTATAGTATCTTTTATTGCATTTTTTTCTCCCCTGCCGGATTGGAAAAGATAAATTTCTATTAATAACTAACTCAGCTTTCTTTAAGACCTCATTCCAGGTGAGTTGATAATGCTTATTTATATAAGAATATGAACATATTTTTTTATCACTTATATCATAGGAAGAATGTGTAATAGAATAGCGTGTTCCAGATACCAATTTCACATTCTGTATAAAGTCTGTTAGAAAAACTAATGACGTACCTATTGATTTCATATAAAATTATATTTCTCTTTCAATTCGGTGTATTTATTTTCTAATTTAATTGTTAAAGATTCGATTTCTTTAATTAATTTTTGTACCATATCCTCAGCTTCTAATAAATTCTCTATACCAAAATCCTTCTTTAATGTTGATAAAAGTATTTTTTTCTGACCCCTTGCTTCTGCCAATTCGTTTCTTGATTTCTCGATACTGACTTTTACCTGTTTAATAGTTTTTTCAATCTCTGCATTATTCATTTATTTTCCCTTTCTATGATATATTATTTTTCTCAGCAAACATTGCCTAACTCTTTTGTTTACACCATAATGACTTATATTAAATAAATTACAAAAAGAACCGTATTGATTATAGATACAATAAGGATCACACATTTTTCTATCTTCTTTATTTATTAATATATCTATAGCTATTTTTACTTTCATTTATTTAATTACTTTCATTCTGAATTATTATACCTAAATTCTTATCAATTGAATATTTAATAGTTCTTGTACCTTTTAATCTTGTATAAATACCATCATCTTTACATGATGAGGAACCCACATAATTATTTTTAAATAAATCATATATAATTTGTACAATAGGTCTATCAAAAACTATACCATATTTTAGGTTAAACTCTTTTTCCATAGCTAATAATTCTGCTTGTATTCTGTGATAATTAAAATCAAAATTATTTTTTTTAAATGGTTTTACTAATTTTTGCAAACCACCATCTGTAATATAATAAGCAAGTCGCTCTTCCGGTACATACGAAACAAACATATAAGGTTCTGTTGGATAATCTATATATTTAGCAGATAATGATTCCCAAGGTCTTTCCCAAAAATGTGTAATTCTTTGAGCTTCTTGTAAAATATAAATACCAAATTTAGGTGCAAACAATCCCCCGTATTCATGTCTATAATCAATTTCTATACTTATGTTAGCTGTAATAGGTATACTTTTATTCATTTATTAACTCCAGTTCTTTTAATATTATATCTTTAACAGATTGTGCCACAGGTTGCATTAAAATATCAAGATTTTTTTTGAAATTAAGGTTTTTATCCATTGAATTATTCTTTATACTTGTTATAAATTCCTGTAATTTTTCATTATCTTTCTTTATATCTCTTGCCAATGCTTCTTTTTTGAATATCTTATCAGCCGGTTCATGGTTGATTACTATTTTTTCAAGTGTGTATTCAAATGTATTTTCGTTAATATCTAATACATATATATGTGGTTCAAGATCGGCTTCATTAATAGTCTTCCTAACAAGACATCCACAGTTTAGTATTGTCTGATTCTTATACTGATAAAAAACCGGATGATGCCAGTCCCCTGAGACTATTATATCGTACCCATTTTTAAACAGTTTATCTGAATGTAAATAGTCTTCTTGGCCAGGCCATACAGGTTTATCTAATATAGTACCATGAATTAATAATATATTGAACTTATCTTTATCTTTTATTATAGGAATTTCTTCACCAAAATTACAACCATATAACTGTATATTAGTTGATAATGCCTTATCATTAACAGCCTCTAAATAACCTAAAAAATTCAATAATTTAGTAGCTGTTCTTTCCTTTGTGCGGAATCTACAATCATGCTGACCATAAACATGCAACAACTTTGTATCTTTACCTATATTATATTTGTTGAATAATTCTATATAAGCCTCTAATAATTCAAAACTCGGCCTTGGTCCATCTGTAACATCCCCTGGTTGTAATATAAATTTACAGTCATAATGTTTAGCTATTTCAAATATTTGTTCAACTTTATTTAATTGTGTCTGAAAAAAGTTATCTACTCGATTTTCGGGGGTATTTGATCTTAAATGGAAATCACCTGTTAATATTAGTTTCATTGATTTGACCCTTCATTTACAATAGTTACAAGGTTCTATATATATTATATGAAAATCTTCCTGTAAATTTTCTTCCACATTTTTTATTTGTAGAGTTTCACCACAAACAGCACAATTTGTAAGTATTTTAATATATGTATCAATAGATACAGATTTCATTTTAAAACCTCCTCATACACAAAGGACAACCATAGTCCTTAATAATATTATTAAACTCTTTTTCATCTTTTTCTATCTTATCTTCTACTTCTTTAATCTCGATATTACCTTTATTCCATTTATCAATTATATCAGAAATATGTGATAAATCAAGTCTTTTATTTTTTAATTTTTCATACTGTTCTTCAAATCGTATAATATAAAGCTCATCCTCAGTTACATTTTTTAATTTATCAATGATATTATCTATATTTTTTATAGATTCAATTATATATTGTGCATTTTTCAACATTTTTAAATTGGTATTATAAGTTATCCATGAGGATTCTAAGATACCAATTTCATTATCTAAACCTTCAAATTTATATTCTAATTCTGTAATAATCTTATCTGCCTCATTAACCTCTTTTATTATATGACTCAAAGAAAATACTATAGCCTCGTCTTCTTTTGTATCTGCATCAAATTTTATTATCTTTGTAACTAATAATTCAATACCCTCTATGGATTTAAACTTTTTTAAATTTTCCTCCAATTTATCTAAATCGGTTTTTTTAAATTCAATCTCTTTGTTTATAGATAAAACTCTGGAATTGATATTAGAGATCAACTCATCAATTATATCTAATTTAACAATTTTATTGATTGTTCTACCCACCTCACCGGCAGATTCCATCAATAAGAAATGTTTATCAAATTGTGAACTTATATTTATATCCTCAATATTTAAAATACCAGATACCTCTGAAGGTACATTACTACCTATCACATCAAAAACGGAGCTATCAATTTCGTATCTGTTAGCATTTGTATTTTTTATTCTTGATATAATATGAGAATCTGAAGTATCCCCAATACCAACAGATACTTTACAATCATCTTTCTTATCACTTGATGTAGATTTAAAACTTAAACCACCTGGTTTATTATTAATTAACCAGTTAAGAGACCTTAGAATTGCTGTTTTACCACAATTTGAATGACCCGTGATGACGTTTATACCTGTACAAAATTCTAAATAAGTATTTTTATGACTTTGAAAATTTTCTATTCTTAGTGATTTAATCATTTCTCAATCCTTTTATTATGTTCTAACAATAGTATTTTATTATATTCTTTCTGACAATAATCAGCTATCTGTTTGGCCAATCTACTTTTTTCCTGATTATCTTCAGTTATTGCCCATTTTTTATATGGACTTTCATTTAATGTGCAAGGTATAAATTCTTTATGATTTTTATTTTTGTTATCATTAGTAACTGCCCAAAAAGATATAGCGGGACATATTTTACAAAAATTATCTATATTATTATTTTCCGCTTGAATAATTGAATACTCACAAAAAAAACAAGAATTTAGTACAATCCCCTTAAATTTAATAAATTTAAAATACTCAGATTTATGCTTGTCTGGGTGTTCAGATAACCATAACCACATTTTATAACTTTCCAAAAATGTTTCTTTTAAAAATAATTCTTTCATTATCAAACCCCCTCAAATATACCTAATTTTATAGCATTATAATTCAATCTTATAAATTCTTCTAACGATAATACAAATACTTTTTCTTTATTTATTAAAAAAGCAATTATATTTATATCATTTATTCCACAATAATCATCTATAATTGCTTTAAATTCATAATTAAATATAACAATCTCAGGTATATTATTTCTTTTAATAATTAAAAGAATAAAGGGTCTAAGAGATCGTTCAGCATCTCTTTTAGCCTGTATCCACCATTCAGATATCTTTGAGGATTTATCAAATATCAAAAATTCAAATCCAAAAGTTTTATAATGTTTACATTCCACATGTACTTTATTTATAAAACTTATACCTTCAATATCCGTAGATGATATATCTCCAGATTGACCAGCACTATTTTTACCTCTATTAAATCTTGCAGTATACATAGCACCGGAACCTGCTGACCTACAAAATATATCATCTCTTTTATTTTCAGACACCCACATAGATAATTTTTTACAAATTAACCTCTCAAAACTGCTTCCTTTATTTTTACCTCCAGATTTCATTTATTCTCTTCTGGTAAATTAACCTGTACAGTACACACATAACCATTTATACATTTACCACTTTCAATAGCCTTTTCTTCGGTAGTATATATACCACCACTACAGTTTAAAAAATTATCTGTTTTATAAATATTAATATAGTTAATCATTATTTCTCCTATATACAGGTATATTAGGTTTTACCAGTAAACATTGTACTTTCGGTATTGATATTATCTGTAGAGTTTAAAAAGTTATCAGCTATTTCTTTAAATTCATATTTTGGTTTTCTTATGATTTTGGCCGCCTCCTCAATCTTATCCCAAGTTTCTTTAACTAAGTTCTTTATTTCTTGTTCTTTATTATTGTTACTTATGAACTGTATAAAACCCTCTCGTGTAAAACTTTGGTCTTCCCATAACAGTTTAGAATTATGTGAATTTGTACAAACCTTATTATCTTTTAAAAAATCTACCATACTACCTAAATCATCAATACCGTATTCAAAAAGTATATTAAAGTTTACCTCCCTAAAAGGTTTCCAACATCTATTTTTCTTAACCTTTGCTTTTATTTCAACACCTGTAGCAATATTTCCATCTTTTATCAGCCCTTTATTGTATAACCAAATGATTTGATAAGCATAAAAATCCAACGCTTTACCACCAGCCCGCCTTTTGGTTTCGCCAAAAGTAACACCTATTGCATCTCTAATTTGAGAAACGACAATTAAAAGTACATTTTTCTTATTTATTTTTTGTGTTAATTTTCTAAATAGTTCAGATAATTTCTTTTGTTTAGTCATGTTATAACTTTTAGCATTAAAATCTTGTTCCAATTCTTCTTCTGTTGAGATAGCATCCAAACTATCTAAAATATAGATAACAAGATCATACTTTTCTGAAGATTCTATTTCTTTACTTAAATCAGCATACCAATGTTCTATGGTAGGTGATTGCCTGAAATCAATAGCCTCAATAGGAACGCCAAGCAATACTGCACCATCGACATTAAGTGCTGATTCCGTATCATTATATATCATTTTTATATCATATTTTTTTGAAATTATATAATGTGCATACATCATAACTTCAAGGCATAAAAGGCTTTTACCCAGAGCCTTGTCCCCAACTAAATTCACAATTTTACCAACCGGATAACCTTGCTCTAAGTTATTAGTTAGAGCAAGGTTAAGATTTGTACTACCACTTGAGATATATTTTAGATCTCTTGGAGACTCTATAGATACTTTTTCTTCATCTATTTCTACCGATTCCTTCTTTTTTCTACCCATTATTTTGCTCCTGTTCTTTCCTTTAATCTATTCTTTAAAGATGCTATAGGATCCACAGGTTCAGTTTCTTCCTCAATTTCTATTTCATCAGATTCTTTATTATCTAATTTTTTTTCCATTGCTTCTTTAACCAATCTTTTTAACTTCTTTGTACCCATATCTGCAATTTCAGCAATTTCAAATTCTACAGATAAATATATACCTGCAATAGATTCAAGTTCCTCTCTATCCATATCGTCAATAGCTGTATCACTATTTGTAACAACACTTTGTTCTACATCAAAAGGTGGTACATCAATAGCTTCTCTTAATGTAGGTACTTCTTGCTTAGTCTCGGAATTTGTACCAAAAAAAGCATTTTTAATAGTTTCATAACTTTCAAACATTATACAATCAATAAATTGTAATATAGCATCTAACCACTCGTCTTTCACCTCTGAGGCATTATCATCTAACTGAAAATTTTTATATTGTGAAAATTTAGCACCTTTAACTTTTTCTCTATCAAAATAAATAGGGATACCCTGGTCAATGTTAGCAAGATTAAGTATTTCATCCATCGCAGTTTTAGGACATGACCAAATTTTAGGTACTTGTTTATCCGCAGGTAGAGTTAAATCTATCATCCAAACAAGATACCGCATTTTAGGATATAATTCTTTTGCCATTTCAGGTGATGATTCCCAAAGTTCTGCTTGCTGTTCACATATAGGACAATTCATATTAGACATTCTTTTAAGACATAGATACTTGTCATGGTTAGCACCCACTTGTTCATGCTGATGAATAATTAAACCATATCCAAGTATATTATCGTTTGGATGTGAAGGTAACAATCTTATCTTATGCGAACGATCCTCACCTTTCCATAATAATTTTGCACCTTCTTTTGTGAAAATATCTTTAAAAGCTACTGCATCTGGAAATTTACCCCTATCATTATAAGCCTTTTTTAAACTATCTTGTGATGGACCTGCCCATTTTTTTCTATCCATTTTTATCTCCTTAATTTGTTTTGCTCATTTATCATCTTTTCTTTTAATCTTTCTTCCAATACATTGTTACTTATATTTTTTACTACTTTAGGTGTTACGTTTGCCCAATATCCTGAGATATAAAGTTCTACTAATAATTTTAACATATCTTTTTTCTGTTGAAAAGCATCTCTTATATATTCTTTTTCTTTTACCTCTGTACATAAATTTATATATTTTTGTTGTAAATTTTGATACTGAGGATTAGTTATTATCTCCCCCTGTATTTTTGCTTCAGTTAATTTCTTACCCTCAGCAGATGCACTTTCTCTGATGATACCATCTAATTGTGCTGATAATTGTTCTACCAACAATTTCAAATTATCTCTTTCTCTATATAGAGGTATCAATAATTGTGCATATTGATCAAACAATACAGGTTGTCGTATACATTCTTCATCCAAATTTTCTCTATCTATTTGTAAATCAATTTTATATTCTTTCATTTAACCCTCCATTAATGAATGTGTATTTTTTATTAGGAAATACACAAAACCTATCTTTTAATTATTAAAATTTACATATAGCCTCCCTTCTCTTCAATTAACAATAAATCACCTAAAAATATTATCACAAATTATCACAATTGTAAAGAAATTATTTATTTTTCTGTAGACTCTCTAACCATTTATCAATTTTTAATTTACAATCGCATTCATCTATTAAATTAAACGGAATAGCTATTTTATTAATATCACATTTATAGCATACAGTACCTGTATTTAATTCCTTATTAAATGAAAAACTACCTGAAATATCTTTACAATTAGGACATATATGATGCCAATGATATATTATATAACCATTATATACTTTTTCAGAATAATTATTCATTATAAACCTACCCATGCTCTATATATAATATAAATTATTTCTGCTTTACCTGAACCGTATGTAAGTGGTGATAAAAATAAACTTAATAAATTACTGAATTTATCCATAGATTGTTGATTCTTCGCATTTTTCAAACATCCAGATAGATAATTAGCAAAAGTTATACGAATAGTCTCCGGTTCTACATTTATATTATTATATATAGCTATTAATTCCGACCAACTGACTTTTTTATTAATAATAGCTTTTACTAAATCTATAATATCTCTTTCATTTTCAAGATCATCCGCTAACAGACTTACGCATTTTTCAAAATCTTTAACACTATTTTGTATCTGACTTAAATTAACTAAAGCTCTTCTTGGACAACCCTCAGCTTTATATATTAGTAACTCCTCAATCTCAGGTGTTAATATAATTTTTTCTTGTATACTAACATACCTTATCAGATCGCCTATTTCATTATCCGATAAAGATTTTAATGTATATAAATTACATCTATCCTTCAATGGTTTTATTAACTTTTGCGGGTCAGTTGTACATAACACAAAATAAGAGTACTTCGGTGAATCCTCAAGCATTTTTAAAAGACAGTTCATCCCCTCTTTGGAAATTTGTTGAATCTCATCCAGAATAAATACTTTATTAGTACCCATCATTGGAGAAACAATAGCAGTATCATTTAATTGTCTAATGAAATCAATACCTGTTGAATTAGCAATATTTATTTCGATAATTTCAGAATCATCAGCATTCAATTTTTTAGCAATTATTCTTGCAATGGTTGTTTTACCTGTGCCGGAGGGGCCTGCTAATAAAATAGCATGAGGAATGGTATTCTTATTAAATGAATATGCTATACTTTCTATTATAGTTTTATGTCCAATAATCTCAGCAAAATTCTTTGGTCTATATTTTAAATGTAACATTATTTACCTTTCTATTATTAGTATCCAAATATCTCTTTTGTTTCAATTGTATTATACCAATCCAATCCTATTGTTGAGGATATTTCAAGTGGTACATTTAACATAAAATCAAATTCTTTAACTGTCATTATCTCAGACATCTCTTCATACGCATATTTAGCATCCTCCTCTTTCACACAAATAACTATTTCATCGTGACAGTTGAGGTATACCCAATAACCTCTTTCTACCAATTTATTCATTGCTCTACATACTATAGAACTTGAACTATTATGTACAATAAAATTATTTGCCATAAACCTACCACTTTCTGAATTAATTATATCATACATATCAATATATTCATCTGTAATATCAATTGATTCAATTGTCTCTGTTCTTCTTATAACCTCTGTTATTTTTTTTATTTCAATATTTTGTATTTTTTGCTGTTTTGTGTTATTCAGAAAACCTATTTCGGTTATAAAGGTTTTACAATCTTTTTTTCTAATTGATAGATTAGTTCTTTCTTTCATTTTATTTAATCTACTTTGAATACCAAATAGAAGTAGAGCATGTTGAATTTCATGTGCCATTTTTTCTGATAACTTTGGGAAATTTTTACCAAAACAAAGAACTATATTATCCTTATTAATAGTACCATCACCATCAAAAATACCTTGCAAAAAACCCCTTAAACATTCTTTATTTCCCCAAATCCAAGTAGGTATCTCTTTTCTTAAATATTTAATCCTATGCACTAGTTCAAAACAAAATATATTTATTTTCCATATTTTTTGATTTCTATTCTTTCTTATTATTTCATAAATAGAAGGCTTACTTATTAAACTAATTTGTTCAATTAAATAATTTAAAATATTCTTTTCATGTTCAGCTATAATCCAACTAAGTTGACCTTTACCTTTTTTATATTCTATTGACCCATCCGTAATTAATCGCCCTAAAATTACACCCAAATTAAAATCCGATAGTGACTCAAAATTAAAATAATTCTTATTTGGTGCAATTCTTTTTAATAATCTACTTTCTACATAATTAGGTAATTGTAACTTATTATTTATTTGTTCTACCTTATCCGATAGTCTAATTCTTATATTCTTATAATTCTTTCCCTGTAATTCTCTCGCAGTTTTCCAAATCTCAGATCCCTGCGTATTAACATAAAGTAATTTATGATCTGGACTACATTCAAAAATTTGACCATTCTGAAATTTTATTTTTACTTTTTGTTTTTTCCCTGAATAAGCACAAGAAGCCTTAACATATTTTTTACCATCCCATATTTCAATATCTTTTTCCCTTATACAATCTTTAATATCTATAAATCCTTTGTCTTTGATATATATTTTAGATTCCCCACTTATACAGCCTTGCACAGGCGTGTTAAGTATTTTATTAGTTGTTAATGGTGCGTATCTCCTACGGCCAGGAGGTATTTCTACATATCTTTTTTTATTATAAATTTTTAAAACCTCGTTTTGCCATATCTTTATTTCAGGATATTCGTTAAATAATTTATCATATAATTGTTGTGCATGTTCTATAGAAATACCAAGTCTGTTAGCGGTAGATTTAGGTGTAGAACCATAAAAAGTAGGAAATACAAAACTACTTTTTGCATTAAATCTTAGTAATTTTAATAATTTTTTATCCGCATTCTTTATAACTTCTTCACCATAGATTTCTATCGCTTTACCATAATGAATATCATAACCATCTATTATGGCTTTAATAAGATTTGTACAATTACTTAATGCTGCTATTATTCGGGCTTCTAATTGTCCTTCATCCGCAATTAATAATACATGACCAGGTGGTGCACAAATCAATTGTCTTATCTCTGGATGCTTTCTCTTATCTAAATTTTGTAAATTCAGATTATTGGATGAATTATGTACACATATTTCATTCGCAATAAAATTATTTGTATCTTCAACTTCGATATCATAAACAGGTACTTCTTGATCGAGATATTCTATACTTGTTATGTAATGGTTATATTTATTACCCCATTTTATAGATATATTCATAGCCAACACACTATCCATCACAGATAAATTTTTTGCTTCAATATATTCACCTGACGCTAATCTTACTTTATGCTCAGGAGTTATATCTGTAAAGCCTTGTTTTCTACTACCACTACCTCTCCAGTGTAATCTAATTACTTTCTTTATTCCGGTTTGACCTGTCCATATTACTTTTTTTAATTTTAAATTTAATTCATCATCAAAAGTATAAACAAAATCATTTACTTTAATATCTTCTATATTTATACCATCTGGATGAACTGATCTATCACAAATAGTTTGTATCTTTGTTCCTTTAGCTATACAAAGCCTACCTGTCTCTACAAAATAAAAATTAGTATGATACTTGCCATCTGGATAAACACATTCTGTATAACTCTTGAGCATTTTACTTTCAGCACCACTATATTCTCTGTACTGAAGTAAAAGATCACAAAATAAACTACCTCTTTCAGAGAACTTATTTAATACCTCTTTATCAATTGAAATATTACCCCGCTTAGTTTTTTTAAATGATAACTGATGCTCAATATCGAATAATATAATAGGTATATCTTTACTATTAGAATTTAATAATGGTTTTCTTCCGTGTATTGAGGTAAAAGTTTTTATACAATCCAATAAAGCAATATCGTTTTCTATTTCTTCCTTTTTCGCTGTAAATATTTTTAGTAAATTATGCCTACTATCAGAATTAGTACATGCACCATCGAATTGCATCTTAGCTATTGATCGTGCAGTTCTTATCTGTTCGTAATATTGTTCTTTTAATTTCTTGTCATTATCTAAATAATTACTTTGTATATTATATAATCTATGTTCAAATATTGTATCTGTCCCATTATATTCAAGTAGCTCATCCACTGATATTTGTGTTAAATTACTCATTATATGTTGAGGGTATTTTTTCCATCTAACACCAAAAGTAGCAAAGGCCAAAAAATCAAGATTCATAGTACCACGTCTACAATCTAATATATATTTTTGTAGCATAGTATCTTCTAAATCCTTTAACTGGATACCAAACATAGCTAATGACCATTCAGATTCAAATATAAGATTATGTATTATCTTTGTTATGCCATCTTTAGCTAATAAACTTTTTAACTTATCAAGGATAGTCTTTTCTTGAATATCGCTCCAGTATTTTATCTTTGTATAATGATCATAATAACTAACAGGGAATGTATAAGATATATTTTCATCAAAAGATATCGCAACGGATAATATACATGAATCAGGAAAATAAGGCTTAGTACCTATCGTCTCAAAATCAATAGTAAATTTATTATATTTAATAACTATATTATCAAAGAAGTCTATAACCTCATTGAATTTTATTAATTTTTTTATCTCATAGGATTTATTCTTAGGAATACTTAATTTAATTAACTCAGGAACTATGGAAAGATTTTCTCTTAAAACTCTCAATGTATCGGTATAATTAGTCTGTTTATCCCAATATTTTTCATCCCCCGGTATACCATCATCTATAACTTTTTGTGGATTATATGTTGGAACTATCCAACAATTAAGATCATGTGATGGTATCTGCCATCCAGTCCACCCATGAATACCAGGTTCTGATTGATTAAACAAAGATTTAAGAGAAGAATTACCACAAGCAATTATTACTTTAGGTTTAGCTTTTTTAATATCAATTAAAACTTTATTTCTACAAATATTTATATAAGTATCAGTCGGCTCATCCCCCTCTTTAGGTTTACAATTAACTGCTCTATAATATCTAATCCTTGATTGATCAATACCTAATTGTCCCAATAAATGAACAATTAGGTATATGGGTTTATTCAATAGAGAAGACTTTCCCATCAAATCCTCTCTATTAGAAGGGTACTCATTAAGAATATAAACATCTGGTGTATCACTACCTATTGCAGGGATATCAATAGATTTACACCCCTTATGCAAATCACAATTTCGACAAATATCTTCTTCAAATAAGAACATTATACTATGACTGCTATTATTATTTCAAATGAATCATTAGTATTATCACATTTAATTAATTTAATATCCTCTTCTTTATTCTTATATAACTTTATAGAATTACATATCTGAGAAGCGTCCTTTATATATCTTGAATTTAATTTAAAATTAATTGCATCTTCAGAACTATTTTCAATATTTATAAATTCACTGATGTTGTCACAACTCAGTTGTAAATTATCTTTTGTTATATCAAATAATATATACTCACTAAATTTGTCTACCCTATCAAAGATACTTTGTACCTCAGAATCAATACTTATAAAAATAGGAATAAGTTCTTTATCATTAAATATATTTGAAAAATTAGGCATAGTAACATCTGACGATGGATGCCAATATTTTAATGCACCACCGGATAATAAAAACCCCTTTTCATATATTTTAATCTCGGTAAAATAATCCTTAAATTTTATCATAAATTTAATACATTCAATAGGTATAAAACAATTAATTGTATCATCCACAATATTTATACTTTTATAAATAGCAGACCTATCTGTACTATACATAGCACCTCTATTAAAAAATATACCATTCAAATGTGGAAAGGTTTTACTACAATATTTAATAGCAGTGGTTAAATTACTCATTAATTTATCTGTTATTTGAATGGTTTTAAATTCACTATTACATAAATTATCAAGATCAATAGCAGGAAATTCGGAATTTTTAATTGATTTAAGAATAAACTTATTCTTTTTACCATACCTAATAATAATATTATTATTAGTATCCTGCTCAAAAAGAATTTCATCATCATCAGATAAAGTACCTAAAAACTTTGTCAAATCAGAACTCAAAATACATCCTATAAAAGATTTATATGTACCAGAAATATCCGATACCTCAGCTATTGATGTCCCATTATAGGATTGAATTTTATAATTGTCTTCCGATATAGCTACAAAATTCAGAAATTCATAATAGATAATAAGATTATTAGACTTTACAGCATTAAAAGCAGGTACTTCAATCAATTTTTTCAAATCCGATACTTTCATTTAATCCCCTTTTTAAAATGAAAAATTGTTAATTATCTAATATCTTGTTCTCATCCCTTGATTATAACATTTTATTAAATATTGGGATACATATAAGAAGGCTAAAGCAATAGTGGCTCCTATCCGTGAGGTGCTTTAACGAGGTGAACGCCCCGACTAATTTCCGCCTATTCTTCATAGGTTACTATGTATCCCAATATTTAATTAATCTATCATTTATTTATTAAATTGTCAATATCTATTTTTGTTAAATCCGCAGGGTCTTTATCCGCATAAGGGATTCTAATAGCTTTTACATTTATAAATGTTGATAAATAATTTGCTATTTCATTGGCCTCTTTCCATGTATTATTATTTTCCAAATCATTATCAAATAATATAATAGTCTTCTTAGCATTCAATCCTATAATAAGTTTTAATTGTTCCTCAGTAGTTTTA
>Ga0209727_1001174_pt1 | contig 22808 bp, 18 predicted proteins | sample RifGroC1_FD_183995 | JGI IMG/M metagenome (GOLD analysis project Ga0209727, IMG submission 183995) | Groundwater microbial communities from Rifle, Colorado, USA - Groundwater C1 (SPAdes) (version 2) | ecosystem: Environmental > Aquatic > Deep subsurface > Groundwater | place: Rifle, Colorado...
CAAATGTTACAATGACTGCTTTTAATTCAACTTGGTTTAATTATTCTTATACTGGTTTGCTTCACGGATTTCACAATTTGACTTTTGCCTGCAACGACACAATGGGAAATATTGGAACAGCAACGGCTTTAAATTTTAATGTTGTCTTTACTGATTTAAGAATTGAAAGCGTTGTTTTCCCATTGACAACTTATTCAAATTCAACAATTATTTATGTAAATATTTCAAACGAAGGTCCGCCTCCGGCATATTTAATTAATGTTACTTGCTCATTGGCTGGAGCAATTTTTGACTCACATGAAATTCCTTCAATCGGAGTAAATGAAAGTTATTTGACAAACTGCACAAAAATATTTACTTCTGGTTTAAATCAAGTCGTTAATGTAACTGTTGATCCTTCAAATTCAATTTTGGAAAAAAACGAGACAAATAATGAAAATCTAACTTATGTAAATGTTTCAGAATTAACAACAATGGACGCGTATGATTTGGAGGACGATGATGAAAATAAATTTTTCTGGTTTGATGCAGAAGACGAGCCATTGCCTGATGAAACAAATACTTATTTTTTCGCGAACTTCACGCAAGATAATTCTTCTGCTTCTGTTCTGAATGCAAATTGCAATATAACTTTAAGCGGAGGAAATGAAACAGGAACAGCGTCGGTAAATTTGTCATACAACAGCACAGCTAAATTTTATTATTACAACAAGACATTTAATTATGCTGGAAATTATTCTTGGGAGACAAAATGTTCAAAGGACTTTTATGAGATGTTAAATTATTCAGGAATTGCAAGAATTAGAATCCCGCTTTACAATCAGACCTCTTGGGGAAATACAACTTCAAAAACTTTTGTAAATTACAACGAGTTAGCAAATTTGACTTTGAATGTTTCTGAAATGGGAATTGACACTGCAAAAATCGGTTATAATGTCAGTTTGGTTTGGGTTCAAATTTCAATTCCTAATTCAACAAAAATAAATAAGTCGTTATCAGGAAGTCCGACTGGAGGAATTTGGAATTTAACTTACAATCCTAATGGGGTTCTTGGAGAACACTGGTTGATTTATTTTGCAAATTTGACAAATGGGCATAATGTTGTAAAAACAATCACAGGAAATTTTTCTGTTCAAAACACTTCAATCTCAATCGCAACTTTGTCAGTCGCGAATACAACAAATGAAATAAATATGAATGGAATAATAAATAGATTTAATGGTTCAAATTATTATCCAATTGAAAATAATTTATTCAATATAAAATTAAATAATGTTTTGGTCTCATCTGACACTTACAATTATTCTGCAAATAATTTAACTCTTGGTTATGGCGACGGAAACGCGAACATTTCAAGTTCAATAAAATTAAATTTAACCTCGCAAGGTGTTGCACATTCTTACATAGATTCTTTTTCTGGTTCAACTTATGCAACTGATTCAGAAGAATACAACAATCTCGGCAAGGTTGATGGAACTTCTGGAAGAATTTTTGAAGGCGACCAAATGAATTTGACAACAGGAAATATAACTTATAGATTTGATTCAATGACTGCATTTTACAACGCAACAATTTACGCGACAACTCAGGCATCTCAAGACGAGCCAGGAGCAAACACAAGTGTCTGGTATAGTTTGAATAATTCAACTTGGATAATTTTGGGGTCCTCAATTTCTCAAGGCGCATATGTTGGCGGAGTTCTTCCTGTTGATAGATATTCTGTATTTTATGTTCGTCTTCAATCAGATCACACAGCTGGCTTGGAAAATCCAATTGATAATTTTGAAGTTAATTACACTCATTATAATTATTCTAATTTAGGAATTTATTATTCTCAAAATATTACTCTTCCAAATGTTTCTTACACTGTTTTAAAATGGAGCAGAAATTTAAATGAAGGAACAATAAAAATTCAGTTAAGAGAATCAGACGACGGAATTGCTTGGGGAAGCTGGAGCGCGAATTACACAAATTATTTGGATAATGATATTTCTTCTTTTACAAATGACTATTTGCAATTCAGAGCAATTTTGGAAACAACCAATCTTTCAAAATCCCCAGAACTTTTAGAAGTTGATTTAAGATTTTTCAATGCTTCAACAAATTCAACAGGCGGATATAATTATACAATCACAATTCCAACAGATAATTTAGGAAGTTTGCCTCTTGAGGTTTCTGTTGTTGAAAATTCTGTGACAGGAATTGTTGGTTTAAACACCACCTATATAACTATCTGGACTTTGACTTCACTTCCTTATGTTTCTTCAAGTATTTATTCTGGAAGCGCGACAAATCATTCTGTTGTTGCAAATTTCACAAGAAGCGATACAGGTGGTTTAATTAACGGTTCAATTAATATCAGCATCTGGAATGGAACAGGAGTTAATTTTTCTGTTCAAAAAAGCAAGGTCTGCAACACAACAGATAATTGTTTAGCATCTTGGATTGTGCCGGCTGATTTGAGTTATGGAAATTACACAATTTATATTAATGGAAGCAATGAGACAGGATATTATAGAAACGGTTCTGCAACTATTTTAGAATATCTTGAAGAAAAAAATACTTCAGGAACTTTAAATGTTTTGAATAAATCAATTGCAGATTTAGTTGCAGGAACAAATTATGAATTTTCTTGGAACGCGACTTTGACAAATACAGGACATTCAAGCATGTTAAGTCCGCATGTTTACGCGCATATGGCTGCGACACATACAGATATTCAAAGTGTAACAGAAGTCACTCCTTGCTCAAGAATTTATCCAGGATTATCTTGCAATGTTTCAATGTTAATTGTTGTAAAAGGAACTGCGAGCGACGGACAAAAATATGTTGCATGGAGAGCAAATTGGACAGACAATGACGGAAGTGTAACAGGCGGTAATGAATATATTACAGATACAGATATGTTTGTAAACATTGCATTAAACGCAACTCTTTCAATTAATTCAACAAATGTCACAAAAACAATTCATCATAATAAAAACGATTCATTTATGTTTCAAGTTCAGTCAATTGGGACTGACTCAATAACAGGAATTGTTTCTTCATTTATTCAGGGAAATTTAACAACAGAGACATATAATATTTCAAGCACTTGGGTAAATATCTCTCCTACTTCAATAGTTGGATTGGCGTCAGGACAAAATCAAGATATAAATGTTAATCTTTCTGTTCCAGCGCAAACTCTTCCTGGAAATTATTCTGGTTTTATAAATGTCACATCTGAAAACGACGGATATAAACAATTTAATATCACAATTGAAGTTCCTTATAATTATTCTTGGTATTTTACAACAGCGACAAATTACACTTTTAATAAAAGTTTTTCATTAAATACTGCAGGCGAGTTTGCGAATTACACAATTTATAATATTGGAAATACAAATTTGACAATTAATATTTCTTACATTGATCGTATTGCTGGAAGCGAGACAAATTATTCTGATTATGGAACTCAATTGTTTGAAAATAATTATGTTGTAAATACAATGACTATGAATCCAACTTTAGTTAATGTTACTCTCGGAAATACTACCAATGTCACGCTTTATCAAAAGGGCTATTCTTTGAGTTTGGATAATGCAATTGTCAAGACAACTTTTTATAACTCAACAACTTCTCCGACAACTCGTTCAATTTTAGAAAAATTCTGGATTTATGAACAAGGACCAAATGTAACAGATGTTTATTTCTTGCTTGACAATATTTATGGAACAATTGCAGAAGTAAATAAAAATGTTACAATAAAAGTCAGAACTACCGACGATATTTCAATAAATTTGACAACAACAATTATTAATATTACAAACTCAAGCAAGGCAGTTGTTGAATCAATTAATGCAACAAGTTTGTGCGGACAATTTGGTCAGTGCATTGGAGGAACAGACAAGACAGTTGCGAACTTTACTGGAAATTATTCTTCAACTTCTGCAGGAATGTATAACGCAAGCGTTTTAATTTATGATAAATATGGAAATACATTTACTTCGCAAAATTATTCTTTCACTGCTTATGGAACTGCAACATTAAATTTCTCTCAGAACAGAACTTCTTTTAGCACAGCAAAAATAAATCTGGATAACCAAGATATGTTTTATGTAAATTATTCTCTTAGCAATATTGGAAATGTTACTGCGTATTCTCCAAATATAACTTTTAGTTCTAATGGAAGCATCGTCGTTGTTCCAACAAATAATTTGTTCAGTGATATTTTAGCAGGAACAAACACAAGCAAGGTCTTCCAAGTGAATGTTTCAAAGATGACTCATTCTGGGGACTATAATTTAACCGCGACTTTAACTTGGAGAGAACCAGACAACACTATTTCACGATTAAGATTAAATATCACAATCGCGGTTGGGTCAAATAAATCTTTTGTTCATATTCCTGGAATTGTTAATTTATCAGTAGATTCTGGTTCTGTGGATTCAACAGTTGTTGAAATAAATAATACAGGAAATGACGAACTCTCAAATATGAGCATCTCTTGTTTAAGCGGAGAAGTTTGCGACTCAATGACTTTTTCTGCAAATGATTCTGCATTTTCAATTGATGCAAATTCTTCAAGAAGAGTTAATGTCAGCGTCACAACTTCAACAGGATTTTTCAGCGGAAATTATCAAGGGGTTTTAAATATTTCAGATCAGAATAAATCTAATTTAACAACTGTTTATGTTCAGGTTCCAGAAACATTGACTTGGACCGCCTCCACAACTTCTATAAGTTATACAAAAGCAACAAGTCAGACAGGAAATTTAGAAGCAGTCACAATAAATAATTCAGGAAATACAAACATAACTTTTGTTTTCTCGTCGACAAACGCGTCAATAATTGGAACAAATGTTAGCACCCTTCTTGTGAAAAAAGGTTTTAACACGAGCTTTATGATTAATTACACTTCTCCGAGTGTTGAAGGAACTTACAATGTAACAATTTCAATAACTAATTCAAGCGCGAATCCGACTCAAAGAAATGTTTCTGTCTCGCTTACAACAACTGCATTTAATCTTTCAATTGTTTGGCCAACCTCGTCGTCAAAACTCACAAATGTGACTGCTGGGGGCTTAATTAATTTTACAGCAAATTTAACTTACGGAGGTTCTGCTGTGACTTCTGGAGCAACTTGGAGTGTCACAACTAATGGAAGTTCTTGTTCAAATGTAAATTCATCTTATAGTTCTTCAACTTTATTATGGAATATTAATTGCACTGCTCCAACAATTTATGGAGGGATGGATCATAATTTAAGTGTTTCAGCAACTCATTCAACTTATGGGGAAATAACTTCTGTTTCAGAAAATTCAATTTCTTCAAGAGATGTTTCTTCTCCGAGTTTTTCAATTACGCGAAATAGCGTGAACCTCAACGATAATATTAATTTGCAATTTAATGTGACAGATAATGTTGCTGTTGGAAGTGTGAGCGGGGTTTTAACTTATCCAAATACTTCGCAACTTAATTTAACATTTACTTATTCTGCTGGATATTACATTAATAATAGTTTTGCTTTGACAAATGCAGGAGAATATCTTGTAAATTATTCTGCGAATGACACGATTGGAAATTTAAATTCTTCTGTTGATTGGTTTGAAGTTTATGACAATTATAATTGGATTTTCAAAATTGTGGATTATGTTTCATCTGCTGTTACAAATATGAATGTAAGTTTGTTCAGGCCAAATACTACAACAATTTTAATGAGCAATTACACAAACGCGACAGGAGGAATCCGACTAAATGTAAATAAAAGAGCATATGACATAATTGTAAAAGCAAGTTACGACGAGATACGAATGTTTAATGTGAATTTCACAAATCTTTCTCAAAATAATATTAGTTTAAATCTTTACAGAATTAGCGGGGGAGATGTTGCTGAAACAATCGTGGCTTACAATCCATTTATTGGTTTTGCTTCAAACTCAACTGGCTTTAGTTCAAGAGGTATGAATATTACATTTAATTATACTGGTTATGATTATGATTCTGCAAGTCGGCTTGCGATTATAAAATGTTCTGACTGGATTTATGCAAACAGAAGTTGCAACGGAAGTTGGTCTGAATTATCTTACACAACTCGGGATATAAATAATTTGACTTTAACAGGAAATGCAACTGGTTTCTCGTCGTATTTCTTAGCAGAAAATAAATGCGGAAATGGTTTGTGCGAAACCGCTTATGGCGAGACAACTTCAAGTTGCTCAACAGATTGTTCAACTGGTTCAACAACTACGACAACGAGCGGAGGCGGAGGAGGGGGCGGAGGAATTAGTTCAAAGACATTGAAAAAAATTGAAGAATTATTAAAGGGTTCAATAAATATTGGGGGAGTAAAATTAGAAACAACTTCAATTTACAAAGAATTATTTGCAGGAGAGACAACTTCTGTAAGGATAAGATTGGCGAATACTTTAAATCAAAAAAATTCTATCACACTTAGCGCAGAAGGAGACATTGTTGAATTTATTTTCTTTGAAAATTCTTTAGTTGAATTAGAGCCAAATGAAATTAGAGATGTTTTGATAAAAATTGTTGCTCCGAAATTTGTTGACGCAGGAAATTATGACGGTGATTTAATTATTTCTTCTGGAGAGAACAGCGGAAAAATACCGACGACAATTAGAATTTTATCTCCTGAAGGAAAACTTCTTGATGTAAAAATTCAGCCATTAACTACAAGGGTTTCTCCTGGGGGAACTTTAAGATTGCAGACAGATTTGTTGAATCTTGGAAAGACAAAAAAAGTTGATGTTCAATTTGATTTGCAATTGCTGGATGTAAATACTGGAGAAATTTTTGCAAGAAATGAAGAGGCCTTTGCAGTTGAGACAACAATTAGCACAGTTAAAGAATTAAAAATCCCTGCAGAGACCCCGACAGGAAAATATATGGTTAAGGCAACTGCTTATTATTCTAATGTTGAACAAAGTATGCAGGCGTCGTCAATTGCTTATGTAAGTGTTAACTGGCCATTTTTTAAACGCACCTTGTTTGGTATTCCTATGTGGGTATATTTGTCAATAATTTTATTTGCAGGATTATTGTTCGCGGGCTATCTTTACATAAGATATCTTCAGTTCAAGGGAAAAAGATTTAAGACAGCAGTTGATTTAGGAAAACTTCCGCAAGTTACTCCACACTCTGCGTTTGTCGGCAAGGTTGCAGAAACAGGAATAAGAACTTTTGTTGATTTAAATAAATTGCAAATGCATACTTTGATTGCGGGTTCAACAGGAAGCGGAAAAACAATCAGCGCGCAAGATATTATTGAGGGCGCGTTGCTTCATAATAAAAGTGTGATTATTTTTGATCCAACTGCGCAGTGGACAGGATTTTTAAGAAAAGCAGAAGATAAAGAAATGATAAAGCGTTACAAATATTTTGATATGAAACCGACTGATGCAAGAGCGTTCAATGGTTCAATAAAAACAATTAGGGATCCGTTTGAATTAATTAATTTAAGAGAATATATGAATCGTCCAGGAGAAATTACAATTTTTAACATTAGTCATTTGACTCCGCAACAAATTGATGTGGTTGTAGCGTCGACAATTGAGCAGGTCTTCAAATCAGAGCCAGAAGAAAGTCAGGAATTAAAAACATTAATTGTTTACGACGAAGTTCATAGATTGCTTCCAAAATTCGGAGGAAGTGGACAGGGATTTATACAACTTGAAAGAGGGGCAAGAGAATTCAGAAAATGGGGAATTGGTTTAGTTTTAATTTCGCAGGTCTTGAGCGATTTTATTGGAGAAATTAAAGCAAACATTGGAACTGAAATTCAAATGGGCACTCGTTACGAAGGCGATTTAGAAAGAGTCAGTATGAAATTTGGAGAAGATGTTTTGAAATCAGTTGTTAAAGAACCAGTTGGAACAGGAATGGCAGTCAACGCAGAATACAACAATGGTCGTCCTTATTTTGTTTCATTCAGACCTGTCTTGCACAATACAAGAAGATTGACAAATGTTGAATTAGATAAATATGAAAAATACTTTGAGCAAATTGAGGACTTGGAATTCCAGATTGTTCAGTTGAGTAGTTTGAAAATTGATGTTCTTGATTTGCAACTTGAATTAAAACTTACAAAATCAAAAGTTAAAGAAGGACAATTCCAAATGGCCGATATGTATCTTGAGTCGCTTGTTCCAAGAGTTGCCGAGCAATGGAAAAGATTAGGAAAAGCACCAATGCACAGAGTTGTTGAAAAAATTCAAAGAGCAGAAGTTATTGAAGGAATTAAAAAAGCAAAAATTGAAAGAGAAAAATATGTTTTAAAAAATCCTGAAAAAAGTTTATCTTTGAACGAAGAACTTAGCGGTTTGAAAAAGGCGCTTGAAGAAAAGAAAAAACTTGGAAAGAAGACATCAAATGTTGAATTGAAAATAAAAAGTTTAGAAGACCGACTAAGACCCTTCAAAGGAAAAATTCCTGAAAAAGATTCTGCTGGAATAAAAAGAGAAATTGATTCAATCAAAAAAGAAATTGAGGGTATTTAAGTTTTGACGACGAGAAATTTAAAACATTTTTAGATTTTTAATAAGTTTAAAGAATATGAAAAAGATATTTGGTTTTTGGGAGATTTTTGCTTGATAATTATCGCAGAAATTTTAATTTGGCTTTTGTTAAAAACCCGGGGCATTAATTAGGAAATTTGAAAAATTTTAAAGAAGTTGGTATTGCATAGAAGACAAAATTATAAGAACAAAGAATTAAAAATAATAAATTCTTAGAACGATTATGTTTGATAAAGAAGAAGCAAAAGAAAAAGTAAAAAAATTAGTTAAAGAGAGTGGGAAATAATATGGACAATAAAAAAATAATGGCTGAAGTAAGTTCATTAATTACGGAAAAAATAATTTCATTAAATCCTTCGTCTGAAGATTTGTTTTTGATAAATAATTTAATTGCATCTTATTATAGAAAAAGAGCGGGAATTTCTAATTCTGCCACAAACACTATGGCCTGCGCTTTTTTATGGGCATATTCAAAATCTAATTTTTTATGGGGGGGAAATAAAAATTGGGCAAGACAAAATTTATCAGAATTATTTGATGCAAATCCTAAAACCGTTGGAGATGCAACATTTAAAATAATAAATGCTCTTAAGATAAGGTCTTGGGATGAACGATTTTGTAAAAAAGAGATTATGAAAAACAATCCCTTTGATCAATTTATGATGAATAAAGAAGGTTTTATTGTTTTAAAAGAAGATCATTTAAACTTTGAAGATGAGAATAAAATCGAATAAACTCCTAAAATGTCAAACGATAATGGATTAGTAGATGAATACGAGAAACTTGCGATTCAGAAAAAAGAAATTGAACAAAAAGAAATTGAATTAAAAAATAAACTTTTTCAGTTGGCAAAAGAAAAAAATACAAATGTTCTTTTTGGAATCAATAAAAAATGTTTGATTAAAGAATATGAAAAAGTTATTTTTCCCGACGACAAAACAGAAATAGTTGAACTGATTAAGAAAAAAGGTCTTTATGAAAAATTTTCTTCTGTGAATTCTAGTAAAAGAATAAATAAATTTTGTAACTTTTTTCTTTTCCTATCTATTCAAGGCATAAAACCACTCAATAATGTCCTTGAATATATTTAAAGTTAAGTCCTGCAATTATTAAAATGGAGGTTGATAAAGAAATTCTTGATTTGACAAAAAAAGAAAAAGCGTTTAGAATTTCTTTGAGGGAGAAGATATAATGCAAAGAAATTAAACACCGACGAGAAAATAAAATATTTAAAAAATGACAAATCAAACGCAGACAATCAAGATCTTGAACCGCGAAAAAGAATATGAAGATAAATTAATTGATGAACTAAATTCTTATTTTATTAGTTGTTTAGAAAAAGGATTGATAAAAGAAATTTCAGAAGCACAAAAAAATAAATTGATTGAATTTTTAAAAATAATTGCAAATGAGTCAAGAAAACATTCGCTGATGTTCGGGGGGTTGATGGATTTTATACTTGAAAATGGAGAACAAAATTACTAAAAAATATTTTATTGAAAGATTAAGAGACATACTCGCAGTTGAAAAAATAGCGAGAGATAATTATATTAAAGACATAAAAATATTCAAGAATATGAGATTGAAAACAACGATAGAAACAATTAAGATTGACGAGGAAAAACATATTTCGCTTTTGAATTCTCTTATTGAAATGCTGGAAAATTAAGTTGAAAAATATTTTTTTAAAAACAATTTTACGACGAGAAAATCAAAAAAGTTGAGCCAAGAAAAATTCGCGACTAATTTCATCTAAGAATTTCAGAGATTAAAAACTTTCTTAAAATTTTTCTTACAATTTTGCGGAAACAATTTTCAAAACATTAATAAAACCTTTTTTGTTTTAGTGTTCATGAATAAAGAGAGTGTGAAAAAGTTTTTTGAAAAATTCTGGTTTATTGTCTGGAAAGATGACTCGCCGAAGGGTTGGTTAATTTCTCTGATTTTTTTATTTGTCGTTATAAAATTTATTTTTTTTCCTTTGTTGAGTTTTGTAACTGGAACTTCACTCCCTCTCGCGATTGTTGAGTCGTGCTCAATGTATCATCAAGGAAATTTATTTTCTAATTACAATAACTGGTGGGAAAATCAAGATTCAAAATATTTTTTATTCAAATTAAACAAAACAGAATTTTCAGAATTTATTTTTAAAAAAGGGTTTAACAAAGCAGATATCCTTTTTATCGTCGGTGCGAAGCCAGAAAAACTTGAAATCGGAGATGTGATAATTTTTCAAGCAGGAACAAAAAATCCAATTATTCACAGAATTGTAAATATAACCAAAGAAAATGAAAAATTTTATTTTTCAACAATGGGCGACAACAACGCAGGACAGCTCGGAGTTGAGAAAAAAATTTCACAAGAGCAATTAATTGGAAAAGCAGTTTTCAAAATTATGCCGTATGCGGGTTGGGTAAAATTAATATTTTTTGAACCTTTTAGACCTGAAGGTGAAAGGGGATTTTGCGATTAATTACCGGTTTTATTTGAGACCAAATGGTTTACAAAAAGTTTAAATAGTTCTATTCGTCACCAATAAGATGACAAATCAGAATAAAGTCCTTAAAATAAAATCAAATAAAATAGAATTAAATGAAGCATATAGAAAATGTTTATCTTGGTTTTTCGCATTCCCAAATAAAGAAATGAGCTTAAATGATTTGTCAGCATCGATAAAAATTTCAAAAACAACTGCAAAATCAATCGTGAATAGGTTGGTAAATGAAGGATTCTTAAAAATACAAGAACTTGGAAAACTTTGGAGAATATCTTGCAATTTTGAACACATCTACAATAAAACTTTAAAGATTACTTCTAACTTAGAAAGAATTTATCTTTCTGAAATATTAACTGAAACTTATAAAATAATCCCAAATGCAAAAGCAATAATTTTATTTGGAAGTTATAGAAAAGGGGATGACAACGAAAACAGCGATATAGATATTGCAGTTGAAATTTCTGGAAATGAAAAATTAAAAATTATTCAATTGGGAATTATTTCTGAATTAGGATATAGAAAAAATGTTCCAGTAAATCTTTATGTTTTTTCAAGAAATAAAATAGATACAAATCTGTTTGCAAATATTTCTAATGGCATTGTTCTCGACGGATTTTTAGAGGTTAGGCCATGATAGAAAGAATAAAATATCCTGACAACAAAAACGCAAAAAGTATTTTTGAATCTTCAATCAGACAAATGAATTATACACTTAAATTAAAATCCGACGACGATTCTGCATTCAACATAATAAGAAATATCTACGAATGTTTTAGAATGCTCGGAGATTCTTTGCTTGTCAGTCGCGGGCAAATTTCAGAACAACATGTTGAACAAATTAAAACGCTTGAAAGATTAAATGTCAAATTAGATAGACCACTGCAATTAGTTGATAATCTGCGAAGAATGAGACACAATATAAATTATTATGGATTTAGTCCAAAGAAAGTAGATTCTGACGACGCTGTTTCATTTGCAAAGTCCTGTTTTTTTAAACTTGCAAAAGCTGTTGAGATGAAGTTGAAATAAAGATTTGTATTTTGATTTTATGTGGAAGAATTCAAAAGAAATAAATAATTAAAAAAGATTTAAAAACCATAAAGATTGAAACTTAGAATGGAATTTTGTCCAAAGTGCGGAGCAGTTCTTATACAAAAAAGAAAAAACGACGGATGTGCCAGATGTAATTATTCTGTAAAAGGAAAAATAAAATTAAAGACCTCTGAAATTCTCGACGAGAAAGAGCAAATCGCAGTTGTTAAAGAAAAAGAAAAAGAAATTCTTCCGATTGTCGCAGAAAAATGCAAAAAATGCGGAAACCTGACTTGTTATTTTTGGACTGTTCAAACCAGATCCAGCGACGAGGCAGAAACAAAATTTTTCAAATGCACGAAGTGCGGGCATACAAGCAGAGATTATTCTTGAAAAGAACCTTGGGTTTCTTTTTCACAAAAAGAAACTAAATTGGTAGAAAAAATTCCTTTGCGGTTAAGCGACATTTCTTTATTATTCGCGACCTTGCTCTTTTCTTTGATGCTACTTCGCGAAATCGCTCACCTCCGACGATGTCACATAAATTTATTATTCAACTTTCTTGTAAAGATATTCTTAATCCTAAAAAAAATCCGCGACATTTATGTTGTGGTTGATTTATACGCGTATTTTTTTGGGAATCAAAAAACCAAAACAAACTCCACACTTTAGTGTAGAATAAAAACCCGCAGGGTTTTTTGATAAATAAAATTGAGATGACTAAAAAGATTTATTATTCAACCAAGTTGCAAAAATATTTAAACAAGATTAAAAAATAAACTTTATGAGTTATATATCTTTTTCAGGCGAAGAATATATTTCATTAGAAGATTATATTCAGCAAAGTATTGAGGGAAATGTTCCTTGGATTTGTTTTAAAGATTTTGCAGATTTTCGTTATCTTTTTGAAAAAAATTTATTGCGAAGTGGATTTCATATAAGAACTTCTAATCAAGGAATTGTTGATGAAATGTATCAGATTACTGACGACGGAAATTTAGAGGGTCTTGCTTGCAGAACTTATCAAGGAGAAAAAGGAATTCATGAACCTGAAAAAATTTTAATTGGTCAGAGAATTTCTGCTGGTTGGTCTGTTTGTTTATCTGGAAGATTTGGAATTAATTTTAAGGAAATGAAAAGAGATGTTGAAAGTTCTCGGGTTCAAAAATAAAAATTAAATAAATTAAATGGCCCTGAAAACTCGAGCCCACGCTCGGATTTTTATATTTCGCAAGCAAATATTTCTCGCGTAAACTCTCGGGACTTGAGCTTATTCGTCCCTTACTTTTTCAAATTAATTTTTTGTTTTTCTAATTTTTATTTATTAAAAAAGTAAAGAACTCACTCGACACTTTGTCTCGGATTCAAAAATAAAAATTAAATAAATTAGATGGCCCTGAAGGGACTTGAACCCTCGACACCCAGATTTCTCAAATTTATTTTATTTTCTTTTAAGAGTCTGGTGCTCTAACCAAGCTGAGCTACAGAGCCATAAATAATAGAAATAAATTGTTTAAAAAATTATGCGAAGCGAGGGAACCAAGTGTGAGCTACCGAGAATTTTTACGAGCAGTCGCCTCAAAAAATAAAAGTGAGTGGGGCTTCGAGTCAGAGCCAATAGTACTAAAATTAAATTGTTTAAAAAATTATGAGAAAGTTTTTTCTTTAAATTCTTTATTTACATACCCACATCTTTTGCATTCAAATCCATTTTTACTTTGCGTAACTCTCGAGCTGTTGCAAACAGGACATCTTTTTAGTTTGATTTTAATTTCTTTTTTCATAATATGGTAAAATATTTTTATGGATTTAAAGTTTGCTGTTTTTTATTTTTTACGCATAAATCTCTTTTTTCCGACGAGGTTTTATATTTTAAGTTAACACGCCTGATTAATCTTTTTCCGCTTCTTCTAAATCTGCTTCAGCATTTTCAATCAGCAACGCTACTTTTTCAAGAAGAGGTTTTTTAGAATTTTTTGCTTCACTCAAAACAATTTCTTCTGCAATTTCAAGATGCTCTTCTGCAAGTTCAATATCTTCTTTTGTCATTTTATATTTTGGAAAATGTAATTTAAATATTTTTATCTCCCTCTAATCTCTCTTCTCTTTTTTTCACCCAGTCCTTATTTGTCTCACATTCAGTATTAAAACAAAACTCCCAAGGGCGTTTTCCTTTTTGAAGACGCATCAACGTCGGGAAATTGCATTTCTCGCAAATTTTATTTGTCTTTTTTATAATTCCATTTGGCGGAAGAGAAAAGGTTGTTTTGCATTCAGGATAAGAATCGCACGCAATAAATTGCCTTTTGGTTTTTGGAGAATATTTTATTGCAAGATTTCCTTTTTTGCATTTTGGACATTGGACAAGTGTGTTTTCTTTTTTTTGCTGTTCTCTTAATTCTTCCTGGGCTTTAACTAATTCATTTCCAATTTCTTTTTCTTGCTCCTTAAATTGTTTTATAATTTTTACAATTGTTTTTTTCGCATCTTCTAAAATTTCTTTTTCTTTTTTTTCAATTTCTTTTTTTGCTGTTTGAATGGATTCCATTTTTTGCTCAAACTGGCGCGTGAGTTTCTCGTCGATGATTATTGGCGAGTGTTTTTCCAAACTTTGTATTAAAGAAATTCCGAACGGAGTTGCAGAGATGCTTTGTTGTCCATTAATATAATTTCTGTCGTATAAAGTTTCAAGAATATTTGCACGAGTTGATTTTGTTCCCAAATCTTTTTTTTCTAATTGGGAAATTATTGATGCCTGAGAAAATCTTTTTGGGGGCTGAGTTTCTTTTTGTTCAATTTTTGAATCTGTAATTTTCACTTTTCCATTCATGTCGGGAATCTGATTTTCTTTTAATTTGCTTGGATAAATTTCAAGCCAAGATTTTTTTCTTATTGAAAAACCGCGAGTAGAAAATATAAGATTGTTTATTTCTGCTTTTACAATTTTGTTGTCAATTATCGCGTCGTCGCAGAAAAGAGAAAGAAATCTTTTTACAATGAGGTTATAAATTTTTTCCTCGTCGCCAGAAAGAATTTGCGAATTTCCCGTCGGATAAATTGACGGGTGCGCAGGGTCTGATTTTTTTCCTTCTAATGGAATTTTTTTTGTTATTAATTTTTGAACCTTGTATTTTTTTGCAAGTTCATTTAAAATTTTTTCATAACCAATTGAAGCAGGCAATTTTTGCGACGAGGTTCTGGGATAAGAAATCAAACTTGCAAGATAAAGCGATTGAGCAATTTGCAGAGTTTTTGACGGAGTGATTCCATAAAATTTATAGACCTCTGTTTGAAGAGTTGTTAAATTAAACGGAGGTTGTGGCGGAAGTTTTTGCTCACTCTTTTCAGTCATCGCGTTTGCAGTTTTTCCATTCAGTCCTTTGAATTTTTCCAGTTCGCTTTTGTCAAAAATATCTTTGACATATTTTAACTCTAAAACATTTTTATCGTCGTTGATTTTTATAAAAACCTGCCAATAATTTTCTGATTTGAAATTTAAAATTTCTTTTTCTTTGTCAACAATTAATTTTAGTGTAGGGCCCTGAACTCTGCCGATAGACATTAGGCGAAATTTTCCTGTTGATTTAATTGCTTCCATTAATGCCCGAGATAAATTTATTCCATAATACCAATCTAAATAGTGGCGCGTTTCTCCTGCGATCGCTTGTCCCCAATTTATCGTCGGTGATTTTTTTTCATACGCTTCTTCTAATTCTTTTTCAGTCAGGGTTGAGAACTTCATTCTTGAAGCGTCTTTTTGTCCGCATAAATATCTTACAATATTTAGTCCAATAACTTCTCCTTCAATATCGTAGTCAGTTGCGATTGTTATGCTTCCTGCGTTTTTCACTATTTTCAAAATTGTGTCATAATATCTTTTTGTAAAATCTTTTTTTCTTGCTAAATAATTTGGAATCCATGAAATATTAAAAACCGGCGACTGCTCTTTTGAATTTTCTTGTTTCAGAGTGAACAAATGTCCTACTGCGCATGTTACTATAATTTTTTTCTTGTTTTTTTCCAACTCATAATACGGAACATTCAAGTTTTCTTTTTTTGTAATTTTTCCCAACGCCGACGCGATTTTAAATGCTGCTTGTGGTTTTTCTGTGATGATCATTTCATATCCGTTTTGTTTCAGAGAAATTTTTTCCGGAAAATATTCTTTTTTATTATTTTTAGAGGACTTTCTCGACGAGGATTTGCTTTTTTTCAAAACAGGTTCAATTGCTCTCTCAATTGTTTCTCTCTCTAAAATCGTTGGTTTGTAATATTTTTTTTCAATGCTTTTTTTCAGCAGATCTGCAGAAGGGGTTTCTTTTGTTGCAGGTATCTCAATCGTGTTCTTTAAAATTTCTTCTCGTGGCAAAGATTTTTTTATTTCTTTTTCTGTTGCCCTTTCAACATCAAGTTTATCTACTGGAAAATAACTTTCAGCAGTTAATTCTTCTTTTGATTTTTTTTGTCTCTTGGACATTTTATTTTAAGGGGCTTGGTTTTTATATATCTAAGTGTTTTTATATTTTCTCGTTGTATGCTAAATTTTGCAACAATATTTATAAACTTAAAATTGAATTTTCTTTTATGATTATTAAAAAACTTGAGCCAAAAAAAATTGAGAAAAAAAAAGAGACAGTTGATTCGATTCTTGAAAATATTAATTTGTTGAAAAGAGAAGAACAAAAAAGGTTGGCTGAAAGAGATAAAAAAAGATTGGAAAGAATTTCGCAATCAAATTCCAGATTGAGCATGCTTAAGAAAAAAGAAGAAGAAAAACGAAATCTCCGACGACAAAAGACAAATCAATGGATAAATAATTTTTTTGGAAAATAAAAATTACAAAAAAATATTTCTGTTCCATAATATTTAAAAAAAATCCTTCATAGAAGATTTAATGAAAAAAGGAGTTGAACAAAATTAATAGAGCAAATTTATAAAATCTTTTTTAAAAATTAATTAATACCATGCCTTTCACAAAATTTTGCAATAAGTGGGATTCTTCTAAATGAAAATCTTGGAGGATAATTAATTGCAGTTATTTCTCCAGATTTTTATTTATCAATTAATTTAGTAGAGATAAAACTAAAATTATATTCTTATTCAAATTTTAAATCTCTTAATCCTCCGAGGGCAGAATAAACTAAATCTAAATTTTTAACACAATCAACTAAACCTTTTCCAGTAACTGAATTACAACCTCTATTATTTTCTATAACAAAATCTGAAAAAGTTCTGTAACGTCTTAATTCATTGACGAGCATTTTTTCTGGAATTTTTCCAAGTCGTAAAACAACATCTGTCAAACTGAATCTTCTTACTCCTTTTCGCATATGAGAATAATCCCCAACAGAAACAGATTTGAGACCATTTGTAAATTCTAACTGATTTGGGATTTCTCCTGCCCATTCTTTAATTGCTCTTTGATATCTGTAAACATTTGGTTTCCATCTTGCAAAAACAGGAAGACATCTTGTTAATTCTCCACGCACTTGTTCATAAACTATTTTTGAAAGCCGTTCATAAAATCCTTTTACAATTTTTTTGTTGACAATTACGTTTGCCCCCAACCAATCAGGAATTTTTGGCAAATATATTTCTACTCCGATATCTTTTAATTTGAAATCAACAATCCCCATTTGAAATTTCGGAGTTTCTTGAAAATTTTTCCAAAAATCACTTCCTGTACTAATAAATTCTGGAAATATCAAGTTTAAATGTGTCCAGTCAAATTGTTCCATAAAATTTCATAGACAAATTATTTATAAAGATTTATATTCATTTATATCCTATAATAATTATGAAAACAAAAAAAGAATTTGAAAAAAAATCAGAAAAGAAAACAAGGATTCTTGCTGTCGGAGATATTCACGGCGATTCTGGGCTTGTGAAAAAACTCGCGAAAAAAGCAGAACAAGAAAATGTTGATTTGATAATTTTTGCAGGCGACATTACTTTGGGAAATCGCGAGATGAAAAATATTATTGCCCCGTTTCAAAAAATAAACAAACCAGTTTTGTTAATTCCAGGAAATCATGAGGGAGGAGATACAACAGATTTTCTCTCGCAAGTTTATGACAACGCAACAAATATTCATGGTTATGCATTTAAAAAAAATGATATTGGAATTTTCGGAGCAGGAACAGTTGATTGGGGAAGAGAGGGGAAAAACTCTGATGAAATTTTAAAATTATTAAGAAAAGGATTTAGATATGTAAAAGATCAAGACAAAAAAATTATGGTTACTCACATGCACCCTCGAGGAAGCAAGGCAGAAATTTTTGGTTTCAAGGGTTCAAAAGCAGTTAGAAAGGCAATTCAAGAACTTCATCCCGATGTTTTAATTTCAGCGCATATTCACGAAGCAGGCGGGCTTCAAGAAAAAATAAATAATACTTTTGTGATAAATGTTTCAAGAACTCCAACGATATTTGAAATTTAAAGACAACCTTGCGGTTTTTCCGGAAATTTTTTTAATTGGTTTGAAATTTCTGGAACCCAGAAAATTCTTTTGGCAAATTTTCTGGGTCTTTTAGAATTTTCCCTCTTTGTTCCGGTGTGTGATATTTTTTAACTCGAGCCCTCGCTCTAATTTTTGATGCGACTTCGCGAAAACTCCCTACTCAGGCCCACACTTTCTTTTTTATTGTGATGCGATTGAAAGTGTAAACCTTCGGCCTCCGGTTGATATCGCATGAAAGTTAAACCTAAGGTTTTTTCAACTCAAGATTTAACTCGACGAAAAAATCTTTTGAAAAAATTAATAAAAGAGAAAATTTTTAATCAAAGATATGTTTTTGAAGTTGCGTGCAAATTTTTTGCAAGTTACAATCAATTAAATTTTCGGCGAAGCCAAATTTATTATTAATAAAAAATAAATTTTCGCGAAGCGAAAAAATTTTATTTGCGCGACAAAATCACGAATTGATTTGGAAATTTTTCTTGCTCGTAATTTTTTGAAGGAGTTCTTGTAAGTTAAAAAAATAAAGTTTATCTTCGGAAAAAGAAAAAAAGAAATAAATTAAAAATAAAAAACCCTGACGAAACCTAATTCATAATTTTACATCTTAAAAAATAATTTTAAAGTTTTTTAAAATCAATGATAATCTCTTTTCCAAATATATTCTTCCAAACCAAAATATTTATAAATGATTTTTTCATCAACTTTCTATGGAAGAAAACAAAGAGGCAATAACCCCGTTGGAAAATTCAGTTTCAGAACCTAAACAAAGTTTGGTTGATGTTATGAGAAAAAATCCTTGGGTTGCTTCAACTTTTGTTCTTGGACTTTTTGTTTTGGTTTTATTAATTACTAATTTTTCTGGCGGTTTAACTGGAAATATTATTTCTGAAAATGAAGCTGGTGAAAAACTTTTAGCGTTTTACCAGTCATCAGGGGTTGAAGGACTTACCTTGGATTCTGTTGAAGATATAGGTTCAGTTTACAAAGTTAATTTTGAATATCAAAATAATACTATTCCTCTTTATATGACTAAAGACGGAAATTTAGCAGGAAGTTTAAACCCGATTAATGAAGATATTTCTCCTGATGCTTCTCAACAAAATTCTCAAACCCCCGCAGAAATTACAAAATCAGACAAGCCAGTTGTGGAACTATTTATTTGGTCTTATTGTCCTTATGGAGTTCAAGCTCAAGGGCCGTTAGCTGAAGTTGCAAAATTATTAAAAGATAAAGCAGAGTTCAATACAATTCTTTATTACGACGGACACGGCGCATTTGAGACACAGCAAAATAAAATTCAAGCGTGCATTCAAAAACTTGCAAAAGATAAATACTGGGACTATGCAGCAGAATTTGTAAAAACAATTTATCCAAAATGCAGTTCTTCAAGAGATGTTGCTTGCGATAAAGATGAGTCAGTGAAATTAATGAAGTCGCTTGGAATTGACTCAACAAAAGTTTTGGCTTGTGTTGACAGCGACGGAGAAGCATTAATTAAAGCATATTCAGACAAAGCACAACAAAGCGGAGTTTCTGGTTCACCAACTTTAGTGGTTAATGGAGTAAAAGTAAATTCTGCAAGAACTGCTGATGCTTTCAAGACATCTGTTTGTTCTGCATTTAACACTGCTCCAAGTCAATGCGGAACTGCATTGAGTTCTACTGCAACTGCTTCAACTACTGCTGCTAATTGTGTGGTGTAAATAATTTTAAGGAAAAGATTTTTAAACAAGAAAAGTTATTTTAGGATATGAAACAAAAAATTATTTGGGTTTGTGTTATATTACTTGTTTTCATTGGTGCTCTAATTTTTTTAATTTTTAATCCGCAAAAAGATTCATATGATAGAACTAAAGAAAAAGATTTAGGGTTTGAAAAATATTTAAATGAATTAAATGAATGTAAGACTAAAGGAATTACTCCGAGTTTTGGTTTTTGTTCTGAACTTCCCGAACAAGAGATTTTTGATAAATTAGAAATTATAAAAAATTTAAGGGGTGTTGAAGAATGTAATAATATTTTTGATTATTCAAAATATGAAGAATGTCAAGCAATAGTGAAAGGATGTAAAATTATTTCTGAAACTTCTTTTCAACCGCAATTTATCAATCTCCCAATCTATACTTCAATTAATTTATATGAATGTGAAGATGGAAAACAATATGCAGTTGAACATTCTGCTCCTTCTCCGAGAATAAAAGTTTATAGAATACAATTAACTGAAGAACAAATTTCTGAATTAAAAAATTTTTTGAAAAATAATTAATGCGACGCAATTTTTTAATCGAGTTTATCGTCGACAAATTGTTGAATGAAGATTTTGCAAATCGCGACAAACTTTAATTCAGAATTTTAAAGATTAATAACTTTAAATAAATTGCGCGACGAAGTCGCGAGAAAATTAAAATTTTTCTTGTATTCACTGACGAAAAATTTTTTAAGAGATTATTAATGCAAAACGAAATTTTCACTTTTGATTATTGGTTTTGAAATCGTGAACAAAGTTTTTTGCAATTAACAATAATTAAGATTTTCAGCGAAACCAGTTGTATTATTATTTTCTTTCTAAGTTTATGAAACAAACCAAATTATATTTTGCAATTGATTTTCTCGTCGGTAAAAATAGAAAACTAATAATTTTCCTCCAATACTTCATAATATGCTTGAGGATGTTTGCAAGCAGGACAATTTGCAGGAGCTTCTTCGCCTTCGTGAACATAACCACAGTTTAAACCTTATTTTTGGGGAAGATTTATTCTCTCTCTTTTGATATTAATTTTGGTGATTGAGACATTTTAGCACCAAAAAAGCTTAAAAATTAGCAAAACTACGACGATATAAATGAAAAAGGTGTTGTCAGACAGGTATTTCTTGGGAAGAAAATGTATTTTTTGCGGTAAAAATAAAATTTACAAATTAAAAGACAAACGAATTAAATGCAAAAATTGCAACAAATATTATTCGCTAAAAAAATTAAAAAAAGATTTGATAATTCTTTATTATTTTTATTTAGAAATCTCTGCCCGCAGGGCAGCAAACGAATTAAATTTAGAATACAAATCAGTTCACAAAAAATTTATGCAGTTCAGAAAATTAATCAGTGATTACTGCAATCAAGAAGCAAAAAAATTAAATGGGGAATTGGAATTAGACGAAAGTTATTTTGGCGGAAAAAGAAAAGGCAATCGTGGAAGAGGAGCAAAAAATAAAGCAATAGTTTTCGGAATCCTCGAGAGAAAAGGCAAGATTTACACAAAAATTGTTGAAAATGTTTCTGCAGAAACTTTGATGAATGAAATAAAAAATAAAACAAATAAAGGTTCTGTTTTTTACACCGATGGTTGGAAAAGTTACGCAAGTTTAGAACAATTTGGAAAACACAATGTAATTGATCACGACAAAGAATTGGTTAACAATCACAATCACATAAACGGAATTGAGGGCTTCTGGAGTTTCGCGAAAGAAAGGTTTCACAAGTATCACGGAATTAGCAAAATAAATTATCCATTTTATGTAAAAGAAATGGAATTCAGATTCAACAACCGAAACGAAAATGTATTTAAATTGTTAATTGATATTTGTATTGTAAGGAAGACAGTTTAGTGCGGAATTGACCTAATCACCTTAATTTTTTTTATCTTTCCAATTGGAATTCCTTTTTTATTTCTTTTCCCAATAACTTTTCTAACTAAATCTTATTTTCTTTCAATAATTCCTTTTTTATCTTTTTTTGTTTTAGCGGGATTTGTTTATTTAATTTATTTTCTGATAAAATTATTTTATAGTCGATTGTATTACGCAATAACAGATAAGAGAATTATAATTCAGTCAGGAATAATCGGAAGAGATTTTAAAATCGTTGACTTTGATCAAATTTCAAACGCAGAAGTTAATGTTGGTTTAATCGATAAATTGTTTGGCGACGATTCTGGAAGTATTTCCATTTCTACTGCTGGAACTTTTACATACGGAAAACATGGGCCCATTCATACTCCGAGGGGATTATCAAATATTTCAAAACCTTATAGTGTTTTCAAATTTTTTAAAAAAGTTTCACACGATGTAAAAACAGATATAAACTTCCCAAACAAATATAGACCAAAAAAGAATTTGGGATATAATCCCAAATATAATTCAAAAGATTAATTAAAATTACGCGATTTCGTCGCACGCAAATTTATTCCCTCTTGGGGAATACCCCGCAGCTTGCTGCGAAAACTTTAAGTTAGTTGAATAGATATTCTTTTTATGGAATTGATGCGTGCCCCTCATTGCACTTATCGAATAAGATATCACATGGTTTTTG
>Ga0209727_1001177_pt1 | contig 22737 bp, 25 predicted proteins | sample RifGroC1_FD_183995 | JGI IMG/M metagenome (GOLD analysis project Ga0209727, IMG submission 183995) | Groundwater microbial communities from Rifle, Colorado, USA - Groundwater C1 (SPAdes) (version 2) | ecosystem: Environmental > Aquatic > Deep subsurface > Groundwater | place: Rifle, Colorado...
GATTCGGTCATTCCGGCCGCGAGGAGCGCCTCCACAGAGCGTGTTTCTCTTTCCCCTTCATTTACTCCGGCATATACGAGGGGGAGCATCACATTGCGCATAACGGTGGTGCGGGGCAAAAGATTGAATGATTGAAAAACGAAACCGATATGGAGTCTGCGAATATCAGCCAATTCCTCATCAGTAAGAGTGGAAACATCTTTGTCATCAAGAAAATATGTTCCGGTTGTGGGTGTGTCTAGGCATCCCAACATATGCATCAGGGTGGATTTGCCAGAGCCCGAAGGCCCCATGATGGCAATGAATTCTCCATCCTCAATCGTAAAAGAAACACCCTTCAAGGCTTGAAAGGCCGTATCGCCAGAGCCATATGTCTTTGTAATGTCAGTAATTTTTATCATTATTTTTTAATTTAACTAAAATGGCTGTCGTACTCGCACATTACCCAGGCCACCCCCGCTTGCGTTTGGAGTCGTGGTGGCACCGGAAATAGTGCGGGTTACAATTTGTTCGCCTTCTTGGAGTCCAGACAATATTTCCACATTCGTATCATCAGAAGCTCCAACGACGACCTTTTTTTGTTCAGGAGTTCTACCCGAAGCAATTCCCTGACTTCCGCTCGCCAGATAAATTTCCGGATTGAATATTTGGACAAAACTTTCATTATTTAATGTTTTCACCGCGCTTCCAGGGACAATGAGGACATTTTCTTTTGTTTCAGTAGTGATGTCTGCGCTTACGGTCATTCCCGGTTTGATTCTTTCGTCGCTGGTGTCAAAACTTATTTTTACGTTGTAATTTACAACTCCGGAAGACACGGTGCCGATGGAATCTATCTCTGCCACTTTGCCGGCGAGGACAAGGTCTGTGATTGCGTCAAAAGTAAGGGTGACTTTTTGTCCGAGTTGCACTCTTGCAATGTCAATCTCATTAAGCGAAATGGTTGCCACTCGTTCCGCGGTTATGACTGTACCCAGGGTTGTGCTAGAACTCGCATTGTCCCCCTTTATCACGGGTACACTAGCAATAATTCCAGCAAAAGGGGCTCGGATGTAGTAATCCGCCAGGTCTTGTTTAGCATCAATCAAAGCATTCTCTTTTTGGGTGACGGTAATCAAAGCGCTTTCTAAATCAATATCATTAGTTGGCAATAAATTTTTGTAATCTTGAATGTCTGTTTTGGCTACGAGTAGGGTAGAGCTGTCGCTGTTTATTGTGTTTGTGTATTCAGACAGAGTGTCTTGATAATCAGTAAAATTATCATATTGTCCCGTGTCTTCCGCCAGATAATTTACATAGTCATTTAGACTTTTTATGGCGCCGGCTAGAAGTTGAGTGGTATTGTAGGTTTCATTGATGGAAGCTTCAATGTCTTTCGGTTCCGAATTATAAGTGAGGATACCGAAATTCTTTTTATTTTTATTGTAAGCTCTTTCGGCGACATAGGACGCGCTTTCCGCCTTGTCTCTGTAATTTATGGCCGTATTTCCGCTCTGCCTAGCGGCGCCGTCTGATAGGTTTGTCTCGCCTAGAAGGTCTTTAATTCCAGAAAGAGTGGAAGGCAAGTCTAGAAAAGTGGTGGAAACCGCATTAAAGCCATCTGAGTAAACTTTGGTTAAACTGGCATCCGTATTTTCATTTGAATTCTGGATTTGAAGCTTTTGCAATGACAATTCCGCATTTTGTAAATTTATTTCCGCGTCTCGGACAGATTTTTGCGCTGTGGTGCTATCAAGAGAGAAGAGCAGTTTACCACTTGTGACTTCGTCCCCCGGCTCTACGCCTACATAAGTGATGGTGCCGGAAACATCCGGTTTGATATCAATTTGGTTTAAAGCAGATACTTGTCCACTGCCGACAACCGAGGAAACAATATTGCCCCTCCCAACATTCGCCATCATATAACGAATTTCTCCGGTTGTGTCGTTTATTTTCCCGTAACCCCAGTATCCCAAGAGTAAAATCACTATCAAAATGATGACGTTTATCACTTTATGGGACAGAAGATATAGCTTAATTTTATTAATGCGTTCTTTCATATATTTTTTATATTAGAATCCGGTACTCATCATTAGCTCTGGTGACGGTACCAGACGGATGAGCTTTGCTTCTATCTGACCTTGCTCGTTGGGAGACCCTATCACCACGATGAAATCATTTATTTTTAAATCGTTGGCGGTAATATTTTCCTGCATTCTTTGTATTTGAGTGTCATTTGCTGTTAAGATGACTTTTTCTGTATTGTCTTTGTCCTGTACTATTATCGTCGGCAGTTCAATTTTTATAATTTTGCCTATGGCGCCGTGGGCATTGGGGAAATTTTCTTTACCCAACATCAACATTGGACGTTCGGGTCTCATACCGAAATTACGTTCATAATTGTCTCCCCAGGCACGGCCGAAAGATGCCTTATGGAAACCGATAGAAATACCAGCCGATAAAACGAGTAGCAAGATTATAACAATTCCGATGCCGTATAAAATTCCAACAAAAATCTTTGATTCAAACATCTTTCCTATTTTTTCTTTTATTTCTTTCATATTTTTTTAAATTAAAATGATAATACCGCCGGACCACTAAACGTTAATTGATTGTTGATAATTTGCTTCAACACATATTTTATTGACAAGAAAACAATGAACAGCAAAGAAAGGGTAAACACGATGCTCATAATTGGCAAGGATTCCGCGAGAGAGAAAGATAATTCCTTCCAGTAAGAAAGCATCAATCCGGTGTCGGAAAATATCAAAGAGGAATATTCGTAAAAGCCGGATTGCGATAGATCGTTTGATAATACTTTGAAAACCGGGACCAACCCCGCCAGGGAAGTGGCACCGAGAGAAAAGAAAGCCCAAAATTTAGTTTGCGTGTTGCGTTTTTCTCGCGCGACTATGGTGTTCCAAACATTTTCGGCCAAAATGGAACTTTCGTTATATTTAGCCTTTTGAAAAACTTTTGTTAATTTGTCCTGCATACGTAGTGTATACGTAGCAGAAAGTTGTTTGGGTGCAATTCACCTCACCCTAGCCCTCTCCTTAATTAAGGAGAGGGGGAAATCAGTTTCCGCAACTCTATAATCGCTCTGCGGTGCTGGCTTTTGACGGTGTTGGTGGGCTTGCTCAAAATTTCCCCTATCTCTTCAAAAGTCATTTCTTCTTGGTAATAGAGCACTAAAACCTCCCGATATTCGGGGCGCAACTTCTCTAATGTTTTATTCAGAGTTTCAATATCTTCCAATTTTTGCAGAGCTTCATCAGGTAATAAATCTTCTGATTCTATATTTTCTTCAAAAGAATCTTCGCTATTTTCTGCTAGGTCTTGCCTAGCAGAAGTTAAATCAGAAAATAAAATACTTTTCTTTCTTCTTGAAAAATCAGTAATAGTATTTCTGGTAATGGTAAAAATCCAAGTTTTGAAACTCGCTTTTTTTGAATCAAATTTTTTAATATTTTTCCACGCTTTTATAAAAACCTCCTGTACTATGTCTCCCGCGTCATTTCTGTTCGTCAGACGAGCAACAAAATTAAAAAGGGGAGAGGCGTATCTTTCTATTAGGTATTTCAAAGCTTCTCTCTCGCCATTTTTGTATAACTCTATTATCTCATTGTCACTTTTTTCTTCCCCCATAAAACAAATATAGCACACTTAACGTGTGCTATATTTGTTTTCCCTGTTTGCTAATTATTAGTGTTGGATGGTTGTGGTAGTAGTTTTCTTGCTGAAGGGGGTGAGTTGTCCCGGTTGTCCAAAGATATATTTAGCTAAATATACGAGCAATAGGATGAGGATGATTAAGAGAAGCCATCCGAAAATATTTGTCGGGAAGAAGCCTGCTCCAAAGACATTTGCTCCGAGCTGTACCACTTCTTCTTTTATAGGCTCACTCCAAATCTGAGCTGAGACATTTGCATTTACTGATTGCATATGACCGGAAGGATCAACATAAGAGAGAACAGCTGGGAAATTTAAGTATGTTCCAGCAGGAATGTTTTCTCGTACGCGTACTCTTACAGTCACTGTACCTTGCGCATTTGCTCTCAATGTTCCCAGACTAAAGATTAAAGTATTTCCAGATCTGGTAGGATTGCTTGGGTTTGAGAACATATAATCAACTTCATAAGGAAGATCAAGTCTCAAAGTCAAACCGGTGATTGAAGCATTTCCTATGTTTTGGTAAGTAACGGTGTAATTTATTTCGTCTCCCGGATGAGGCCTGGTGTTGTCTATCGTAGGTACGATAGGTTGGTTTCTGTCCACAGAAGAATTGATAATCACATAAGAAGTAGGAATGACGGGATCAGTGATTACTTGTCCGCGCACTCTTACTGTTACTGAGTCGGTGGAAGAGCCATAGTTGTTACTGCAACTTATTGTATAAGTTCGTGTGGATGTCAGCGATCCGGTGTAGAAAGATCCCGGGCCGATGCTTTTTATTCCTGCCCAGCCGACAGAACCGCCGGAGGCGATACAAGAAGTAGCGTTAACAGTACCCCATCTGATGGTGGTAGAGCTGTTGTAAGCCAAGTTTGTGCTGTCGGCGTAGATTACCACTGTAGGCTGATTATTTACAGGAGGAACATAACCACCGGTTGTGAAGAATGAAAGGATGCTCCCGCGCGCTGTGTCTTCACTGTTTTCCGCCATCGCGCGGAAATAGTAAGTGGTGTTTGGCATAAGACTGGTGATTGTCCTGTCATAATTTGTTGATCCTGAACCATAAGAAGTTCTGGTGGTTGAATATCCCAAGCTGGTGCTTGTGCCGTATTCAAACCAAGCGCGAGTGGTGCGTCCGTTTCCATCTACGCGACCATTTAATGTTGCTTCGGAAGAGCTTACGTTGGTTGCGTTTCTGGTAGTCACATCCGGGCCATCGCCGTTGTTGCTTCCTCCTTCGTCGGTTTTAAATGATAGGATGCTTCCTTCGTCTGTACCTTCGCTATTTTCCGCCATTGCGCGGAAATAGTAAGTGATATCCTCGTCAAGGTTGTCAATGAATTCATTGAAACTGGTTGAATTGGAACCGTAAGAAATTCTTGAAGTTGATCTGTTTAGGTTGGTTCTGCTTGTGCCGTATTCAAACCAAGCGCGAGTGGTGCGTCCGTTGCCGTCTACTTGGCCGTTTAATACCGCGTCCTCTGTATCAACACTTGTTGCATCTCTGGTAGTAACATCTGGACCGTCGCCATCGTCGTCGTTATTTCCCACAGAAATGGTTACAGAATCAGAAGCGGAGGTTCCGTTGTCGTTATAACAAGTGATGTTGTAAGTTGTAGTGTATGTTAAAGCTCCGGTGTAGAAAGATCCTTGGTCATTATCTTTTGATCCCGCCCAGCCGTTGGTGCCTCCGCTTGCGGTACAACTGTCCGCATTGTTGGCATACCAACGTAACATGGTAGTTTCCCCGTGATCAACATTATAGTCGTCGGCGGTAAGAGTTACTGTTGGGTATTCTTGAGAACCGTTTACTACCACAGTTACTGAATCATAGGCCGGACTTGTGCCACTTGCTCCTTGGCAGGTGATGGTGTAGGTGGTTGTGTACTCGGGATAGACAACTGAGTATCCAGAAGTTCCATTTCCGCCACCGTTCCAAGAAGTGGAACAAGATGCCGCATATTGTGAGCTCCAAGAAAGGGTAGAACCTTGTCCTCGGGTAATACTTGATGGGCTAGCGGTAAGGTTGACCGTAGGATTTTGAGCTGGGGGGACATCGTCCTGATCGAAACTAGCATATACCTGACAGTTGGAATATACCGGTCCAGTAATAAATGTATTTCCAGATAAATGACCATTACAACCAGTAACTGAATTTATAGAATATCCAGAGTATGGAGTTACAGTGAAAGTGGTCGTATTGCCTGCGTTAACTTGTCGTGAACTTGGAGAAATACTTCCACCCTGTCCGGCACTTGCGGTGACGGTGTAGGTGTTATCTACAGGAGGATTATACGTACATGGGTACGATATATGGTAATTGTTTGCAGCTGGATCCTGGCAAGTTTGAGATGGCGGAGGCGTATTATCAATTATGGTAGCCGTAGTACAGTTGGTTGACTGCCCATTGCTGGTGGAAACAGATACATATTTTTTTCCAGGAGTACTCCATCTTATCCAATTTCTCATGTTGCTAGAACCTGATTCAAAATAAGATGTTCCTCCATCAGTTTGCCAAGAATATGAACCGCTTCCTCCGAACACTTCAAACTTTACACCTTTGTTTATATTGTGAGGAGTTGGAGTTGCGCCATAGTCTAAGGAGCAGGTGAGGGAGGTGGGAGGAGGGTTATTGGGGAATGTCATCGTGACATTACAGTTGTTGTATATAGCTCCAGTGGTATAAAACCAATAACCGTTTACTGAGTCATATGAAGGACTGGACCCAGACGGACAAGAACCTCCGCGAGTAGGTGCGCCAGTTAAACTATTTGAATTAAAATGAAAGGTCGCTTTAGAGCCGGAAGCAATTTGTTGTGAACTAGCTGGCGGAGTGTCTACGTAACCATTAATGGCACTTGCGGTGACGGTGTAGGTTTGAGCTGGTGGTGGAGTATCATCAATTATATTAGCTGAACCGCAATTTGCCGACAGACTCCCACTCTCAACTGTAACGTATTTTTTTCCAGCGGAAGGCCAGCTTATCCAATTTCTCATATGATTGGAACCAGATTCAAAGTCAGAGTTTCCTCCATTGGTAATCCAATTGTAAGAACCATTTCCTCCGAACACTTCAAACTTTACTCCTTGATTGATTTTATGAGGAGTTGGAGTTGCGCCATAGTCTAAGGAGCAGGTGAGGGAGGTGGGAGGAGGATTTCCGCCACTACAGGAAGGGGTAGTGAAATTATTTATGGCTCCATAACTTGTTCCGGAAGAATTTGTGGCTTCCGATCGGTAAAAATAAGTTGTGTTTTCACTAAGACCGGAAATGTATTCTTCAATTGGGTAATTTCCCGAATTGTTAAAAGTTCGCACAGGAGTATGTATTCCTCCTCCGTTTGCTACGGTATTGTAACTAGACGCATAAGAAAATCTTGCGTTGGTGGGCGGAGTCCTGACATTGACGGTGCCTGTAATGGTGGCACTGTTGCAGGTCATCGCAGCCACAGGAGTTGCAAACGCCAAAAGCCCAAAAAGGGTTGTAATTCCTAATACTAATCCGACTAATGTCTTTATTCTGTTGTTTATAATTGTGTTCATATTTTTGTTAAAACTATTACTAATCTTATAAATTGTCAATCTTTTAAATTTAGACCTTTAAGTGAACTTTCCTTCACTCTCTAAAACTATGACGTAAAAATGATGTTTTCATTTCATGGCTTTAGAGAGTGCAGGAGGGGGAAGTCCTTTCAGCTTCCTCCCTCCTGACACGATGTGATAGAGAGAATCGGCGACAGTTACCAGCCGATTCTGGCACCTATGAAGGCGCCTCCACCCCGTCCGTGGCTGGGCGGGATGAATCCGACTCGAGGAGTGATTCCGGCCCGGAGGAAGGAGCCCCCCGTGTCGGCGTCGGGGGACACTCCGTCATCCCCCTTGTCGCGGGTGGCGACGTACACCGTGCCTCCCACGACCACCACCGCGATCGCGGTGCAGCCGGCGTGGCTCCAGAAGCCACACCAGCCGTGGAAACGGTCCTGGTCGTTCGTGAGGAGGGGCTGGAGTATCTGCTGCTGGTGCACCTCGGTGCTCTGATTGACGTAGAACGAGTTGTAGACGTTCTGGGGCAATTCGAGCTTCTTCGCGGGCTCCTGTGTGGGCGGCGGAGGAGTGGCCGTGACTGGAGTCGGGGCTGGGGCAGGGGCGGGAGTCTTGTCCTCGTTCCCGCAGTCGTCGCGGGCGAAGACCACTAGCTCTCCCGATGCGTCTCTACGTGCACGCATGCGGGTGTCGCCCTTCTGCACAACCCACCGCATCCCCTTCATGGTTTTCTGGAAGCGACACTGGTCTGCTTCCAGTTTGACCCCGAAGACCCTGATTCCATCGATTGGGTTGACGTTTTTTCTGGAAACGTCGACCGGTACGTAGATGGAGAAGTTTCCGGACTTCAGGGCAGCGTCGCACGCCTCGTACGAACCGAAGTCGCTATCCTGCGCGTTGACGGAAGTGCTCATGGTGGCCAGGGCCACCACAGCGGCGAATACGAGGAAACGGGTGAGCTTTCTCATGGTCGTTTCTCCTTTTCCTCTCGTTTCCTTGAGTTGTCGGGGAACTCCAGAGGAATTCCCCTGGTTTTATTCAATTACAATTGTAGCATAACCAGGCAAAAATGTCAAATGATTTCTGGACAATCATTTTATGTGTGTTTTTATTAAAAAGTTACGAATTTATTTCCAAAGCAAGAAAGTAACCTTCTTTGTATCAAGATTATAGGTTGCGTTTCTATCTTTTCCGCTAGGATTTCCAATGGTATACAGATTTTCTGTTTTGAATGAGTCTTGGTAGACTAATTGCGCAGTGATTTCTGAAATTGCCACATTGTTTCCAAACTGTATAAAAAATTCTTCAGGATTTTCTTTTATGTTTTGAAGTTCGGTGATAAATGCTTTGACTGCCTCTTGTTGTCCTACATCTTCGAAATTATTTAAATCTGTAAGTTTTTTAAACCCCAGTCCTTCTATTATTGATTGTTGTGATGATAAATTATTTGGCATATTGTTTTTTTCTTTTTGATTAAAGTTTATAAAATAAGCAAAACCCAAAACAACTAATAAAACAAATATGGGTAATAAGACATATTTAGTTTTCATATTGATATTGCATTTTTTTGCTTAATCTAATATAATCTCCTATATCTAATATATTAGATTATTTATATGAACTATAATAAACGTATTAAAAATATACCACAAAATTTATGGGCAGTCATCAACCAAATTGATGAATTAAAAGGTCGATGGATTGGTGGAGCAGAGATAAATCCACAAGCACTTGGACGATTAAAGCGTTCGGTTTTAGTGACTTCGACTGGTGCCTCGACTCGCATAGAAGGAGCAAAATTTTCCGACGAAGATATAGAAAAAATGATGCGCGGACTTTCTATGCAGAAGTTTGCTGATCGGGATAAGCAAGAAGTACAGGGGTATTATGAATTACTTAATAACATATTTAACTCGGCAGAAAAAATACCTTTCTCGGAAAGTAGTATCCAACATCTTCATAAAGAACTTTTGAAGTATGTTGAAAAAGATAAACTGCATCGAGGAGAATATAAAAAAACAGAAAACAAGGTTGAAATGATAAATGAAGCCGGTAAATCTATTGGCGTGTTGTTTGATACTACACCCGCATGGCTCACACCGAAAGAAATGTCGGAACTAGTAGAATGGACAAGGGAAACCATTGCCCTAAAAGAAATTCATCCAATAATAACTATTGGGAATTTTCTAGTGGAATTTCTAAATATCCATCCTTTTACAGACGGCAACGGCAGACTCTCTCGAGTATTAACAAATTTACTGATGCTTCAAGCCGGCTATGCATATATGCCATACGTTTCGCATGAGAAATTAATTGAAGATAATAAAGCGGAATATTATTTGGCTCTCAGGAAAAGTCAGAAAACTTTGAAAACTGATAATTCAAATATTATGCCGTGGCTTGAATTCTTGTTAAATGTTTTGCTAACCCAAGCAAAGCAGGCAATTGAATTATTATCAAAAGAAAATATTGAAAAACTTCTCTCACCCAAACAGCTTTTGGTGTGGCAATATCTTGAAAAAGTATTAGAAGCTACTCCCGGAGAAATTGCAAAGAATACTAAAGTTGCACGCCCCACTGTTTCCCAAGTCTTGGATACACTTTTACGTTTGAAAAAAGTTGAGCGTATTGGACAAGGTAGAACGACGAGGTATAAGAAGAAATAAAATTATGTGCCCTCAGTAGGAATCGAACCTACATCGCAAACTCCGCAAGCTCGCATTCTATCCATTAAACTATGAGGGCAAACGACTAACATTAAAAGATTAGCAGTTTTAAAATAAAAGTCTATTAAAAACCGAGTACTTCCATAATCTTTTCCGAAGGATGTTCTTTCATTTCCACTTCGGCGATTTCCTTCGCGGTCATTATGGAATGAATATCTTCGGCGATGTCTTCGTTTATGGGGATGGAGAGGACAGGCATAAAAGCTCTCTCTGAGTGGATAAAAAATATAGGTTTGACGTTTGAATCAGGGGTGAAGTCTATTTGAATCCAAAATGCCTTGATACTTTCGTATGGATAGAGGCGGTCGCGGATTTGCAGGCCCTTGTCGTTCAATTCATAGACGACTGTATCTGGTTTTTTAATAGCGAACCATCCCAGCATCACTCCGCCCAAGATGAGCAAGGTGGCAAAGAAATAATTTTCAAAAATAATTGAAGCGATGGAGCTCGTGGCTATGATGATGCCAAGCGCCCAGAACCAATCTTGGCTGCGTTCCTTCTCTTCGTATTCCAAAGCGGACCAAACTAGTTTGTTGTCGCTTTCGTTTTTATCCATATCTTGATTATACCTCCAAACAGGAGGTAAAGACAAATTATTTCATCTAAAAGGCGGGGCTTAGCTTTCGCTTTTAAGAAAAATAAGTGTCAGGACTAGAATGTAGACGATGTGTTCGTCTATTATTGGATTGTTTGCTGGCCAAAGAAGGGCCAGATACATAGACAGAAGCATCAGAGCTCCAGCTACGGCACCCCACTTTACAAATTTATTAAATATCAGAGTTAATCCCACAAATAAAAGCCCAGCCATAAATATCCAATCAACCGCGGAAACTCCCGCGAGACTATGGAAGAAAGTGACGAATGGGCCTTTGACGGCAGAAGAAAGAAAACCATAAGTAGGGGAGCCCCCATGAATCCAAGCTTTACTTTCGGGGGTGGCGAAACCCAGACCGAAAACTTTATCCAGAAATGCCCAGAGGAAAATAAACCCCATAACTATACGAAGCGCAAGCATCACAATTTTTTGTTTACTCATAGATTTATTATAGCAGAATTATTTTTTAGTTTTCTCTTCTTCTTCCGCTTTCTTTAAATCTTCTTCCAGATGACGCAGTTTTCTTTCCAGACTGTCCATTTCGCTTTTACACTTATCTGCCTCTTTTTGGGCATAGTTCTTATTTTCTTCGGCTCTTCGGATATCATGTTCAGCCAAATTTTGTCTAATTTTTGTCTTTTCAAGCTCATCTTTCGTCTTTTCTACTTCTCTTTTTATTGAACTAGAATCACTCATATTTTTATATTAGTTATGATAATAAATTTGGACATACATATTTTAACATAAAACTTGTTTGCGGGCAGTTTGGTACGCTGTTGAAACTAGTTTATTGTAAAATACGGTTATTTTAGAGGTTACTTATTAACATGTAACATATTGACTTGTTTGGTACATGAGTGTATCATGTACCATATATGCATGGATGGTATACATATGTTGGATGTTTAAATAATATTTTATGACCAGTAAAAATTTAGAAGGGAAAACTTTTAAAAAATCTAAAACAAGTGGTGTTTTACCCCAAGTATTTAGACTAGAAAAACCTAATGATAAAGAAAAAAATTGGGATAAAGTTTTTTCTTTATTTATTCAAAAACAAGAAAAATACAAAAAATTATTAGACGACTCTAATGAACCACGATATATATATTGGGATAAATTTAAATTTAAATTTACTTCTGACGAAGAATTAACGGTAGAAGAGAAATGGTATTTAATTAGGCAGATAAGAAATCTATCGTCTTCAGAAGTACCTGTTAAGAGTGAGCCAGGGCCGTTTTTTAAGTGGACGAGATTATCTTGCGTAGATGAACATTTACACAAAGTAGATATGTTTGCTGGGGGTAGACTTTTTAATAAAAGTTCTATTTTACTACCAACGAAAAGAAACACCTTATTAAACAGAGGAATCATAGAAGAAGCAATTGCTTCAAGTCAATTAGAGGGTGCCCATACTACCAGAAAAGCAGCAAAAGAGTTTCTTTTTAACAAAAGAGCTCCAAGAAATGAGTCGGAGTATATGATTTTGAATAATTACAAAACCATAAATGCAATCGCTGAGGAATACAAAAACCAAAATCTTAGCAGAGATTTACTATTTGAAATTCATGCCATGTTGACCGACAATACGGTGGACAAATCTGAGCAACACAGGTTTCGCAAAAATTCTGATGAAATTATCGTACAAGGTCAGATAGGTTCAGAAGAATATATAACTCATGTGCCTCCCTCTGAAAATTTTGTAAATGAACAAATAGATAAACTAATAGATTATGCGAATGATGTAGATCACAAGTTTATTCATCCAGTCATAAAAGCAATCGTGCTTCATTTTTGGATAGGATACTTACATCCTTTTACTGATGGAAATGGCAGGTTTGCCAGGGCTCTTTTTTACTGGTATTTACTTAAAAAAGGATATTGGACCTTTATGTACCTTCCTATCTCAACAATAATCAGAAAGGCTCCTATTCAATATGCCATGGCTTACATTTACTCTGAGCAAGATAATTTAGACTTTACATATTTCTATGATTTTCATATATCTAAAATTATTCAGGCAATTGAAGAATTTGAAAATTATATTGATACCAAGGTTGATGAAAAAAAGAGCATAGATATTTTGTTAGATAAAAAATTTAGTTTGAATGATAGACAAAAACAACTTATACATTATCTTATCTCTGAGGCTAGCCCATCAGCCTCTGTTGCTTCGCATTCTCTTTTACATAATATATCTAGGCAAACGGCAACGAGAGATTTTAAATTATTGGAAAAGAAAAATCTTATTTATTCAAAACGTTCAGGTAAATATATTAAATATTTTCCAACAGAAAAATTAATAGCTGAAACGTCTTAGTAACTAAAATAAAAATTTTTTTCTTGGCGGAGGCGGTGAGATTCGAACTCACGGTCCCTTTCAGGACTTCGGTTTTCAAGACCGATGCACTAAACCTCTATGCGACGCCTCCCAGTTTCCCATTTAACCATACTTTATTTTAACGCTTTTTTCAAGTTTCCAAAATCAAAAATACCTCACTTGCGGGGTGTTTTTAGAGTGTGTTTTTATTTTATAAAGTTTTTGCTTTAGTGAAAAGCGCCTTGATGTCGTCCCATTTCTTTTTGGCAACGGCAAAAATATAAATGATTTCTAAAACTCCGATGGTATTGATAACGAGAAGCGCCAAGAACCACCATTTCTCATCTCTCTTTACCGCGAACCACAAAGCGCAACCTTTCCAAAACAATGTCCAAACTATTAAAGACCAGAACATCCAAACATTGCCTGCAAACATATTTATGGTATTCATGGTGAAATTTATTATACCAGAAATAAAGTTTTATGCTAGTATTCTATTATGAGATTTATGGGCATTGATTATGGGACAAAGAGGATAGGTGTGGCGATTTCAGACGAAAATGGCGTTTTGGCCTTTCCGAAGGAAATTGTGGAGAACGATTCACGCACTTTTGACAGACTTCAGGATATAATAAAAAAAGAAACAGTAAAAGAAATTGTGGTGGGGGAGTCGGTGGACTTTTCAGGCAAATTAAACGCGCTCTCCGGAAGAATTGAAGTTTTCATTTTAGAATTACAAGAAAAGTTTAAATTGCCGGTACGTAAACAGAAAGAATTTCTGACTTCTGTGGAGGCTCGTAAAGCTGGAAGTAGTAAAAAAGATTTTAATCCGTCTCATGCTCATAGTAGAGTAAAACAAATAAAGTCTGGGCGAATAGATGCATCGGCCGCGGCGTTAATCTTACAAAGATATTTAGATCGAAGATCCCGACCACAGGAGGGACAGAATAAATAATGGAAAATAAACCAAAAATAAATATAGAGGATTTTAAAAAAGTTGATATCGCTGTGGGGGAAATCCTGTCTGCAGAGAAAGTTCCGGACACGAATAAATTATTAAAATTGTCTGTAAATTTAGGCCCCTCCTTCGTCAAGACTTCGGAGGGCGAAGGAAGAAACGATATCAGACAAATAATTTCCGGAATTTCTCTATATTTTCCCGACTGTTCCATTTTAGTCGGCAAGAAATGCATGTTTGTGGCAAATCTGGAGCCCAGAATGATTAAGGGGTTGGAAAGCAACGGGATGATTCTCGCTGTCGCCACGGAAGACGGGAAATTTTCCCTCTTGGAGCCGAATAATGAAATTCCGGCTGGTATGAGAGCTAGATAAATAGTATAATCTAATCATGTTGATGAATTCATTTAACAGACTTTTCTTCAGGCTTTTTCCTCCACCCAAAATTCTTTCAATCCCATCTTTTGGTTTGGATATTTCGGACGAATCATTGAAATTTGTAGAACTTGTCGCGACCAGAAACGGTCTCGGAGTGGGGCGATATGGAGAACGGTCCATTCCGCTCGGTGTCATTGAGTCCGGCAAAATTAAAGATCCGGAGCGGATGGTGGAAATCTTGTCTTCTTTGCGAAAAGAAGAAGGGGTAAAGTCCGTGCGTGTTTCTTTGCCCGAGGAACAAGTATATTTATTTCAGCTTCGCTTGGAAAAGTCAGGATTGAAAAATATCAGGGAAGGGATAGAGCTAGCGCTGGAGGAGCACGTGCCTTTAACCGCCCCCGATGCCATTTTTGACTATGATCTCGTCAATGAAGACGCGCAAAGCCTGGAAGTGCAAGTTACCGCCATTCCCAAGAACATAATAGAAAATTATTTATCTATCTTTAAAAATTCAGACATATCAGTGCAATCGTTTGAGCTTGAAGCGCAGGCGATATCTCGAGCCGTTATCAAAGACGGCGACATGGAGACTTATATGATTGTGGATTTCGGCAAGAAACGCACGGGTATCTTCATCGTGTCTCGCGGAATTGTGATGTTCACCTCCACTCTGGACGTAGGCGGAGTGATGCTGACGAATATGATTCAAAAGAATTTCGGCGTAAGCTATGAAGAGGCTGATAAAATGAAACAGCAATACGGGCTCCTGCGCAACACCGAGAATAAAGAAATATTCTCCGTGCTTTTAAACAGCGTCTCCGTTTTGCGCGATGAGATAGTGAAACATTTCTTGTACTGGCACACACACAAAGATGAAGAAGGCAAGAACAATCAGCCCATAAAGAAAATAATTCTCTGCGGAGGGGATGCGAATCTGATAGGATTGGCTGATTATATTTCAGTAAGTATGAAAAGCTCTGTGGAGATGGCAAATGTCTGGACCAATATTTTAAATACTAAAAAATCCATTCCCGAGATGAATTTCAAACAAGCGCTCGCCTTTGCGACGGCACTAGGGCTCGCCTTAGGAGATTTTGATAATAATTAAAATGGTAAATTTAATTCCTAAAAAAGAAAAGAAAAAGATGATTATGGGGTTTCGCCTCAGGCTGGTTACCTTGTTTCTTTTGACGTTTGACTTTTGTATTTTGATAGCTCTGGTCGTGTTGTTACCTTCGTATTTTCTCTCTGTTACTAAAAATTCTTTGGCGAACGCCAAACTGGAAACCCAGAAACTTGACCCGTCGCTTGCGTCGGAAGAGCTTGCCGTCATAGAAGACATAAATAAAAAGCTTGATTTGGTTGAAAATGCCGAAAAAAACAAATTCCTTCCTTCCGTGAATGTCATCAATGCCATTTTGTTGAAAAAAAGACCCGATATTAAAATCACCGAAATTTCGTACCAAAACGACACGCGAGGAAAAAAGATAGGCGTCACCGGCACCGCTCCATCCAGAGAGGTGTTGCTATTGTTCCGTTTGGCGCTGGAGAGCAGTCCGGCTTTTAAAAGTGTTGATTTGCCGATTTCAAATTTCGTAAAAGGATCCAACATTCAATTTTATTTAAATTTAATTCCCTCCGAAAAATAAATGAAAAACAACCTTCAAAAAATATTACTGGTCGCCTCCCTGACGCTTTTCATCATTCTCGGTCTGGCTTCCGTTTTTTTGTATAAAAAAATAAACGACAACAATCAGAAAACGGACCAAAATACTATCGCTTGGATGGAAGGGGAACGCCGACGGGCGGATATAATGTCCCTGGACCGTTCGCTTCAAGAAATTACCGAGGACAAAGCCCTGCTTGAGACGCATTTTGCCAAAAGTTCCGATGTGGTGCCGTTTTTGGATACGCTGGAGAAATTAGCGCCGAAGGCGGGCGTCAAAACCGAAGTTGATTCAGTTAATGTGAAAGATAACAGTGCCGGACTAGTGGTCGGAATGAAGGCTTCGGGCAGTTTTGTGGCAATTTACAAATTTATTATGCTTTTGGAAAATTCTCCTTATGAGCTCAATTTTCTTTCTATGGACATCCACAAATTATCACCCGGAAGCGTTTCCACTGGCAAGGACGCCAAGGATTCAAAATGGGAAGCAGTTTTCAAGATACAACTTTTGAGTTTTATTCCTTAAAATAAACCATATGAAAATAGAACTTTCAAAACTTTTTAAAAAAGAAAAAAAATTTAAGAAAAAAGATTTTACTTTTAACGCGTACTTTTATTGGAAACTGGCTATCGTGAGCGCGTTTTTCCTCATTGTCTCGTCTTTCTTTTTCGGCTATTATCTTTTCACTAAAATAAACAAAGAACCAAATTTGTCTGCTACTCCGGGGGGAGGGCAAGTTCCAACAATTGATAAAAGTCGCATAGAAGAAACATTCCGCGTCTTTTCTGAAAGAGAGAAAAAATCCGCCGAGATATTAAATTCGCCAGCGCCTATCGTTGACCCATCGTTATAAAAATGCTAATTTTAACTTGTTACTTGCGCGGTTGGCTGTTTTGGTAGGTCATTAATCTAAGTAGTAATATAATTAAATATCTGCGCGGTTAGCTCAGTTGGTAGAGCAGGATGTTTACACCATCAAGGTCAGGGGTTCGAGTCCCTTACCGCGCACATATCCATCAGTTATTGACACTTGCCCCCGTAGTTTAATGGATAAAACGAGGCTCTTCTAAGGCCTTGATGGAGGTTCGATTCCTCCCGAGGGCACAAAACTGAAAGTTTTGTGAGTACGCAGCGCGATGGCGCGAGGAGCGGGTCGCGAAATTTTTCTGCAGAAAAATATTTGTGACCAAAAAACAAGCTTCTAAAAAGACGAAAGGGGGTTTCGTTTTGCCTATTGGCGAAAACGAAACCCCCTGATCTCGCGATGTTGCCCCTTACTTCTTCGGGGTGGGGCTGGGTGCCACCTGCCCCTTCTTCTTCTCCGGCTTGGCGGCGGCGGGGTACTGGGTGACGTGGTTGCGTGCGCCGTTTGTGTCCATGCCCATGTGGGCCTCCTTTTCCTCACCCTCTTTGGATGAGTTTCTGTGTAGGATATTTACATTAATTTACTGATTTGTCAAGTTATTCATTTTGTTGTATAGTTAGTGGAATGAATCCCGAACGAAATCGCGGACGCATAAAATAAACAAAATTATGAAAACGATAAAATATATTATTAATTATAAAAAGGATAACGAAGCGTAAGCGTACGCGTCCTATTTCGTACGGGATGAAAATTAAAATCTTATACGAAGATTCCAATATTTTGGCGATAGATAAGCCGTCCGGTATTTCGGTGCATTCAGACGGCAGGAGTAAAGAAAAAACAATTGCCGATTGGGTTCTAAAAAATTACCCAAAAATGAAAAATGTCGGGGAGAATGAAATTTACGAAAACAAAAGTGTAAAAACGGAAATAAAAAAGCCGGGCATTGTGCATCGGTTGGATAAAGAAACTTCCGGAGTCTTGCTTCTGGCAAAAAACGAGAAGGCGTATCAATTCTTAAAAAGCCAATTTCAAGAGAGGGTTGTAAAGAAAACTTATGTGGCGATAGTTTCTGGCGATATGAAAAATGATCGCGGGGTGATAAATAAGCCGATTGGCAGAAGTCCGAAAGATTTTCGCCGATACCTTGCCGGGCGCGGAGCACGAGGGGAGATGAGAGACGCGGTCACGCAGTACAGGGTACTCAAGCGGTTCACCCTCCCTGCACCCTCCCTTCGCAGGGAGGGAAACTTCCATCAAACTCCCCCTGCGAAGGGGGAGTGCCCAAAGGGCGAGGGGGTGAATAAATTCACTTTTTTAGAAATTCGTCCAAAGACGGGACGTACGCACCAGATTCGGGTACATATGAAATATTTAAACCATCCCGTGGTGTGTGACTCTCTTTACAATCCCGACAATCCAACTCCAAAGGGCATCACTCGTATGGCGCTTCATGCGAAATCCATAGAATTTAAGAATCTGAAAGGAGAAATTATCAGAGTAGAATCTAGCGTGCCGAAAGAATTTATAAAATTGCAAAAATAACTTGGTTGTGTTAGATTAAATCCACTATGGCAGGAAATAAAATCAACAAAATAAAGTTTAGTCCAGTGGATATTGAAGAGCGCAAAAAGCTTGATTTCAAGGCTGGAGATACGATTAATGTGTCTTCCAAGATTTTGGACGAGAAAGGCCCCGCCAAGGACGGGGCAAGCAAATATCGTTTGCAGGCTTTTGAGGGCATAGTACTTGCCAGAAAGCACGGCAAGGAAGCAGGAGCTACTTTCACGGTTCGCAAAGTTGCTTCCGGAGTTGGAGTTGAAAGAATTTTTCCGCTATATTCTCCAATGATAGGGAAAATTGAAATCACTAAGAGATCTCGCGCTCGCAGATCCAAACTATATTACATTCGTACTAAAGCGGTGAAAGATGTTCGTGGCAAGATGCGTTCTGTCACCAACCAAGAAGAGGGTGAAACAGAAGTAGTGGAAAAAGCTGAATAAAATATAAAACAAAGTAAACAAAAAAATCCATTTCACAAAAATGGATTTTTTTGTTAGAGTTCATAAATGCGCGGGTGGAGAAACAGTATACTCGCCAGCTTGAGGTGTTGGTGCCCGTTAAGGGCGTGGAGGTGCAAATCCTCTCCCGCGCACAATTAATTTAAGTAGCATTTTTATGCTTTTTTTGATATAAATAAAGAGCTTAGATTACATGGGGCTTATGGTGTAATAGTAGCACTAGAGCTTGTGGAGCTCTCGGATTCGGAGCATAACCGAATAGGCCCCCAGCATGAAAGAAACAAAACCATTTCCGGAACCAGTTTCTCTCAAAAAACTTATTGGTCCGAGTTTTATTATTTTGGCGCTTGGGCTTGGCTCTGGAGAAGTTATCTTGTGGCCTTATTTGACGGCTAATTATGGTTTAGGTATTGCATGGGGAGCAATTCTCGGTATTACTTTTCAATATTTTATGAATATGGAGATTGAACGCTACGCCTTGGTGAAGGGAGAGAGTGTTTTCGTGGGTATTTATAAATTATTTAAACCTGCAGTCTATTGGTTTATCGCATCTACCTTTTTGGGTTGGGCATTGCCCGGTATCGTGGCGGCTTCGGCGAAAGTGATGGCTAGCGTCCTTGGTCTGGAAAATTTCAAATGGATTGCCATTTTATTTTTAGTAATTATTGGGCTCATCTTAAGTATGGGTAAAACTGTTTATGGGATGATGGAGCGTATCACTAAAATAATTATTTTAATTGGAGTACCTTGTGTATTTTTACTTGCAGTATTTTTAGCTACAAAGACAGATTGGTCTGCACTATTTAGTGGGCTAATTGGGAAAGGGGAGGGGTTTTATTTTTTACCGCAAGGGATAAGTATTGCCACATTTCTCGCTGCTTTTGCTTATTCTGGCGCTGGTGGAAATTTAAACCTGACTCAGTCAATCTATATAAAAGAAAAGGGCTACGGCATGGGCGTTTATGCTCAAAAGATTTCCAGTCTATTTTCCAAAGAAAGAGAAGAAGAAATAATTTTGGATGGGACGGATTGCGCAGAGACCGAAGAAGACATCAGCCGTTTCAAAAAATGGTGGAAATTAATCAGCATAGAGCACGCTTTCGTTTTCTGGTTCTTGGGCATTCTCTCTATGGTGTTCCTAATGCTTTTGTCTTACACTACGACTTATGGAATAGCTGGCAATGCCGAGGGAATTAATTTCGTCATTAATGAAGGAGCGGTTATCGGCAGTATGATATTGCCGTCTGTCGGGGTTTTGTTCTTGGCGGTGGTCGCCATTATGCTGTTTCAGACACAGCTGGGAGTGATAGACTCCACTTCTCGCATTATGGCGGAAAACTTTGCTATCAGAAAATTGGACGGACAAGAGAAAGGAAAAATAAATCTTTCTAAAATATATTATTCATTTGTCTGGGCGCAGATTGCATTTGGTATAATTTTATTTTTATTTAATTTTTATGAACCCAAGACCTTGATAGTCCTAGGTGCGGTGATCAATGCCTTTGCTATGTTCGTGCACCTAGCCTTGGTGTCCTTACTTAACCATAAAAGTTTACCGAAAGTTTTCCGTCCGGGTTTAATCCGAAAAATTATTATCGGAGTGATCTTTGTATTTTTTGGAGTTTTTAGTCTTAGCGTTTTGTGGGATAAAGTTTTTTAGTCTTGATGATGTAGATTCTTTTCTTCTTCTACTTCTTCTTCCAATTCAGATATCTTTTTCTCCACTCTGTTTAAAGTGTTTTGTAAATTTTTAAGTTGCATTTCTTCCGTTTGCAGTTCTTCCTCTTCTTTTTCTTCCATTTTTCTTTCTCCGATAAGTCCGGAAATTATCAGCCTACTTCCGACGAAAGCGGAAACGAATATCCCCGTCAAAAGCAACATAATACTGCCAATAATGAGTGAAATTACCGAGCCGACGTTCATATTATCCGCAGTGTGCCAGACTCCGCGCCAAAACAATACTACTCCAATACCCCCTATAAACGCGTAGACGATGGGGTAGTGGCTCAATTTCCCCCTTATTTTGTCTTCCAATTTATCAAAAAATTTTATGGTCTTTTTTATTAGCATATTAACTGTATAATACACTAAGAACAGGATTATTTCTAGCGAAGGTAAAAATTTACTTATGCAATCATTTGAAGATAATTGGGGAAGTGAAAATTTAAAAAAGGTGTTGAAAAAAAACGGTGTCGCGGTAATGCCGACCGACACAATCTACGGCATCGTGGGGCGCGCGCTCGCGCCTGAAACCGTGAATAGAATTTATGATCTCAAAAAACGCGCTCCGGAGAAACCCTGCATAATATTGATTGGTAATATCACTGAACTTGAGAAATTTTCCATTCATCTTCCTTTGGAACAAAAGAAAATGTTGTTGAAATATTGGCCCGGTCCTGTAAGTATTATTTTAGATTGTCCTGACGAAAAGTTTTCTTACTTGCATCGTGGGACAAAGACTCTTGCATTTCGTCTGCCTGCGCAAGATTCATTAAAAGCTTTGCTCGCAGAAGTCGGACCACTCATCGCGCCATCTGCCAATCCCGAAGGACTGCTTCCGGCGGAAGATATCAAAGAAGCGAAAAAGTATTTCGGTGACTCTGTTGATTACTATATGGATAGAGGCAGAATCACAGGCAAGCCGTCCAAACTTATCAAATTGCAGAAAGATGGGACTGTTGACATTTTAAGGGATTAGGTGTATAATACGAAGATTATATGTTCTTTTAAATTGCGAGTAAATTACGAATTCGCCATAGCTTCAAGTAAATAAAAGTGTCAAACATCGGGTGTTTAACAGGTGTTTCTTTGAAGCTGTGGCGAATCCCGGATACCGGGTAGCTTGACAGTATGCAACAAGTTTAAAAAACATGTTGCAGTAGAAAGGAACCTGTCATGTCTGACACGTTCACCCTCGACGTCGTTCAGGCCGCGGAGATAAAGTATGCCGTTCAGCGCAACGGCGGTACCAACGCCGATCTGAAGGCGCTCTCCTCGGGCGACATGTTCGCGAAGATCCTCCCAGTTCTGCGTGGATATGGGAAGGTCATCGTGACCCTCCTCGAGTTCATTTCAACCATCAACATCACGGCGACGGCTACCAAGTTCGTCGCCAAGGAGAAGTTCAAGCTTAAGAAGGACGGAGGAATCTGCTCCTATCTTGGGGACAACTTCAAGGAGTGGTTCCTGTCCGGTGATGGCAAGACCGAAGAGCAGATCGGTGAGCAGACCCTGCGGTATACCAAACTGCTCCGCTCGTCGCTCGACGGTCCTATCATCATCGAGCTTGGTGGTGAGGAGAAGGCAGAGACCACTCTCGCGGAAGTGTTCTCCTTGATGGAGAAGCAGCCGAAGGGCGAAGAGGGTGCTTTGCTCACCAACGGGTGGGCGAACATCTTTTACGTTCGGGATGACACTGGTGTGCTTCGCGCGGTCCGCGTGCACTGGCACGACGTCGGCTGGCACGTCCTCGCGCGCGGGGTCTCTGACCCGTCCAGCTGGCACGCTGGCTCTCAGGTGTTCTCTCGCAATTATCCCTCAGTTCCTCAGGAGCCGGCCGCAAGCTGACCCTTAGGTACTGGGACTCTTTGACACTCGGTTCGCTTCGGCGGGCCGGGTGTCTTTTTCATTTAATAATGATATTATATTTCTGAAATCATGTATTACATGGCGGCTAAAACTTTCGTGTCATGGTTTTAAGAAACTTTTTGTGAGAGTTGTGTTGGAAATTTTCTTACGCAAGAGTATAAAATTTTTCTTCAAAAAAATAACAATAATTGGTGCATGAAACTGGTGGACTTCTACGTCCCAAATACTATACAGCACGACTTTTGATATTAAATTATGCTCAAGTCGGCAGTGCCACAGATGGTTTTATTCACAATAACACTGGTGTGCTTCGCACGGTCAACGTGAACTGGAACGACGACGGCTGGAACGTCAACGCGAACGAGGTCTCAAACCCGAACAGCTGGAACGCTGGCAATCAGGTGTTCTCTCGAAACTATTGTT
>Ga0209727_1001179_pt1 | contig 22696 bp, 29 predicted proteins | sample RifGroC1_FD_183995 | JGI IMG/M metagenome (GOLD analysis project Ga0209727, IMG submission 183995) | Groundwater microbial communities from Rifle, Colorado, USA - Groundwater C1 (SPAdes) (version 2) | ecosystem: Environmental > Aquatic > Deep subsurface > Groundwater | place: Rifle, Colorado...
CCAAAATTTCTCCTTTTCCCAGCCGTTCCTTAAATTCCTGAGTCTTTTTGGCAAAATCGGCGTCTTTAAGTTTTTTGGCTTTGGCGTCGAACGAATTTATCTTGTCGACAATTTTTGAGAGCCTATCGACCTCCCGTTGGTTGATATCGAGTAGTCTTGAGAATATCTTAAACATTATCTAAACGGAACGTTGTTATTCAACGGAACGTTGTTATTCAACGGAACGTTGTTATTCAATTGTAGCAGAACAGACGAACATTACATTAGCCTCGGGGAAAACGTAGTCTACCCTCGCAAAGACTTTTTCCAGTTTTGCCCCAAATTTCATTGCCGCCGGCCTCTTTTCGGCGTAATAAAGGCGGTTAAAAACGGCCAGACCATTAGGTGTCAGAAGGCTTTTGATGCGATTCAAAAAAACATCCCTTTCGAATTCGGGAGGATAGTCGGAACCCAAATAAACATCAACCAATATTAGGTCGTATTTCTGGGATTTCTTAAGAGCATCACGGCTGAAGACTACGGCATCTTTAATAATAACCTTGACCCCTTTTAGTCCCAAGTATTTCCTTCCCAGCTTAACCATCAAAGGGTCAACGTCCACCCCGGTGACTTCAGCTTGGGGCCAAAGCGCCTTGACCCTCATGGCCGCACTGCCCCCGCCAAGACCCAAAACCAAACAATCTTTAACTTCTCTTTTTTCTTTTTTGACTCTCCCCAACAGTTGGCGCCAAAATCCGTCGACGATGCCGCCGGATTGGGTCAGGTTATCGACCTTAAGACAAGTGCCAAGGCCTAAAGTCCTAATTACCTGAATTTTGCCGTTTAAGGAAGAGTCAACCTCTTCTAAAACTTTATTCACGGTAGGAAATTCCATCGAAAGACCCCCGCTCCGAGGAAAGAAAAGACAAGGAATTTAATCAGTTTCCCCAACCAAACGACAATCAGATACTTATAAACCGGAATTCGGGTTGCGCCGGCGACAATCCCGGCCAAGTCAAAGAGGGGGTTGGGAATGACGGCCAAAACAAATAGCGTCCAAAGCCCGTGCTTACTCATCCAATTTTTAACCTTTTCAATTTTTCCCTTATTTTCAACTAAACCCCGGCCGGAAATTCCGGCCAGATATCCCGTCAACTCGCCAATCGTTGCTCCCAAAGAAGTGACGACGGCGACTGTCAGGGGATTAAAAATTCCTCCACCCAAAAAGACCGTCAGAATGACCGGAACGGGCAGAACAATGGTGGCATTCCCCAAGACGCTTATCAAAAAAATCCCCACATAGCCGTAGCTTTCGAGGTTCCCAAACTTATCCCGGTTAAGAAAAATAAGGACGCTGATTAAAATGGCGAGAGCCAAACTCATCAGTTTCGTGTATTTATTCATGAAAGTTCTTTCTAATATTACATGAGAAGTCTCGGCAACAATAGTTCCTGAAGTATTGCTTCGGTTTTTATTCGGACTTATAATAGATGGATGTCTCACGCCCCTCTTCCTGAACTGTTAAGACCGACCACACTTGCCAAATTCGTCGGACAAAAACATCTTGTCGGGAAAGATGGGGTCATCAAAAAGCTTCTCGTCAATGCCAAGAATGCCGGTTTTTTTCCTTCACTTATCTTTTGGGGGCCGCCCGGCAGCGGCAAGACCACCCTGGCCAGGATTATTGCCAACGAACTCAAGCGTCCATATCATGAATTCTCGGCCGTTAACACTTCAGTCAAAGAAATCGCCAAGATTTTAACGGAGGGCAATCTTTTCCCTCCGATTGTCGTCATCGACGAGATTCACCGATTCAATAAAGCCCAGCAGGCAAAACTCCTTCCCTATGTTGAAAGAGGCGACATCACTTTAATCGGCGCCACCACCGAAAATCCTTCTTTTGAAATCATCGGGCCCCTGCTCTCAAGAACCAGGGTCCTAATTTTAGAGCAGCTTTCGCAAAAGGAACTTGGATTAATCATTAAAAGAGCCGAAAAACACTTAAGGGTTCAGCTTGCCAAAGACACCCTAAATTTTCTTCTGGAATCTTCAAATGGAGATGCAAGAGTCGCTATAAGCGTTTTGGAAATCGCCAGTAATTTATCTAAATCTAAAAAAATCTCGATGAAGATAGTTGAACAGGCTCTTCAGAAACGCCAATTTACTTTCGATAAAAAAGGCGAGGAATACTATAACGTCATTAGCGCCTATATAAAAAGCCTGAGGGCCTCCGACGCTGACGCCGCCCTTTACTATCTTGCCCGTATGGTTGAGGCCGGGCAGGACCCTCTCTATATAGCGCGGAGAATGGTAATTTTTGCTTCCGAAGATATTGGCATGGCCGTCCCAACCGCTTTGGTTGTTGCCAACGAAGTTTTTAGGGCCTGCGAAACAATAGGCTACCCGGAATGCGCCATCAACCTGGCCCACGGAACGGTTTACTTAGCCTCAGCCAAAAAAGACCGTTCGGCCTACGAGGCTTACTTCAAAGCGGTGGATGACGTCCGCAGGCTAGGCAATCTGCCCGTTCCTTTGAAAATAAGAAACCCGGTGACCAAGCTGATGGAGGATATCGGCTACGGCAAGGGTTACGAAAAATACACCAAAGAAGATTTGTTACCTGATAAGCTAAAGGGTAAAAAGTATTATTACGGAGGAAAAAAAGGAGGTGATAAATAATGTTTGACAAATTATTTGCAGTATGCCTACTGGTAGATAATTTCAACAAATCTTTTGAGTTTTACAAAGAAACGCTTGGTCTAAAAGTAAATTCAAAAGAAGAAGGCTTTGCTAACTTCAAACTTGGGGAAACCGAACTCGCCATTTTTCAAAAAGATGCTGCGACATCCATGTTTCCCAAAAAATACATGGGGAATGGTGGCGGAGTAAGCATTGGATTTCAAGTCAAGGATATAAATCAAGCCTGTAAAAGACTTAAATTAAAGAAGGTGGAAATTTTTGAAGGACCCAAAAGCACACCTTGGGGACAAAAAGTTGCTTATTTCAGAGACCCTGATGGTAATATTTGGGAAATATCAGAGCCATTTGTAGAAAAATGAAACTTAAAGAAAAGTACATATTAGAAATAATTCCTACTTTACCTTTCCATTTCAATTCTACTTTTTACAAACCTGGCCACTTTCCAAGCAATGACACTAGGTGGGAATCTGGGAAAAGGTGGCAAACAATGCTTTGGGGTGGAAAGAGATTGGGTATTATCTACAAAGACGGTGGTTCTAAAAAAAATCCAAAAGTTGTAGCTGAAATATACTCTGCTAGTCCCTTAACCTCAGAGTTCTTAGAAAATCTCAAAAACGAGATTATTTGGAGATTTAACTTAAATCTTGACCTTAGAGAATTCTACAAATATATTGGAAATGACCCACTTCTGAAATCAATCATTAAAAAATTCTACGGACTTAGACCTATGAGCTACAGTTCACTTTATGAATATCTAATAATCGGAATAATGTTGCAAAATACTGTAGTCAGAAGAAGTGTCTCAATGCTTCAATCACTTTTTGAGAAATACGGGACACTTTTAGAATATGACAGAGTTAAACTTTGGTGCCATTGGGAGCCAAAAGTTATGGCAACGGCAAACGAAGAAGAATTAAGAGCGCTAAAGGTCGGTTACAGAGCAAAATCGTTAATTAAGGTTTCGGAGCCATTTGCCCAGGAGGAAATAAATGAAATTGAACTCAGGAACAAAAGTAACGAAGAACAAGAAAAAATATTATTATCTTTATACGGTGTTGGCCCACAAACACTTGGGTATATTATGCTTGATGGTCTCCATCATTGGGATTACATAAGAAACATCTCTCCTTGGGAACAAAAGATTTACAGCCGCATATTCTTTAATAAGGAGTTAGTCCCGGTGGATAAAATGCTTAGGCGCTTTGGAAAATGGGGTAAATGGAAAGGTCTAGCCGTCCACTATGTTTGGGAGGATATTTGGTGGAAAAGAAGAAATAAACATATTTCCTGGCTAGAAAAGCTAATAAGGCTTTAAGAAATACACAAAAGAGTCTCTCCTTCCAGATAAGTTAAAAGACAAGAAGTACTACAAAAATAAGTCTTAGGAGTGATATAGTTGCGCATCGTGTTTAGAGAAAGATATATCCCCATAGGGTCGCACGGATTAGCCGATTTTTTCTTTTCCCACCCATTTTTGAAGGACTTCGTCGGGTTCAACTCTTGAGATACCGAATTTGTCGAAATCTCTATCGTAAGAAACTACTTGCCAGGCTTTTGCTGAAATTTCAGGTATCGAAGCTATCAGACTATCTATGAACTTCACCTGAAATCGAGAATAAAGTCTTAAGGCCAAATCAAACCGAAATTTATCAACTAAATTAAGACCTTTCAGGTTTCTAATCCCAGAAAGGCCAACTAAAATTTTCTCTTTTTTTAATTTATAAAAAGAGCTTAAAACCCAAACAATCTCCGCCATGACAATATTTGAGGAAAATCCGCGAAACTTTCCATCTTCAATTTTTTGAAGTAAGTCTCTACACTCCGAAAAACTTTTCTTGTCCTCTTCGACGATGACTCTTAAAAAAATATTGGAGTCAATAAAATAGTTCATTACACCCGAGAATATGTTTTCTCCATCGCTTCTCTTGCCTTGAGGGCGTCTTTTCCCTTTGGGGCTTTTGCCAGAGGCGCAATGTCCAAAATGCTTTTTGCGGGTGTCACTTTTATATAACTATTCATTGCTTCAACATAAACCTTATCGTATTTGTTGATAGACAACGTTTCCCGGATACGCTTGGGAATCGTTATTTGCCCTTTCTGTGTCACAGTAGTTATACCTAACATAAAAGTAATACTATATAAATCTGTATTACCTGTCAAGTGTCGGGGTAATTTTATTTTTTCCCATCCACTTTCTCAAGACTTCAGGAATAACCACAGAACCATCTTTTTCCTGATAATTCTCCAAAATCGCAAGGGGCGTTCTTGAAGTTGCAATGGCAGAACCATTAAGCATATGAATATATTCCGCTTTACCATCTTTCCGACGGAATTTGATATTTAAATTTCTTGCCTGGTAGTCGGTGACGTTTGAGGTAGAAGTTAGCTCTCCATAATCGTCCCGACTTGGCATCCAGCCTTCAACGTCAAACTTTCTGGCTGCCATTGCACCTAAATCCCCAGTACACATTTCAACCACTCTATATGGAATTCCTAAGTCTTGATAAATTTTCTCTTCCATTTCCAAAATATACTGGTGGTATTTATCAGATTCTTCCGGGAGGGAGTATATAAACATCTCGGCCTTGGTAAATTGGTGGACCCTGTAAAGTCCTTTTGAATATTTGCCATAGGCCCCCGCCTCTTGGCGAAAACAGTGCGAATATCCAATGTATTTAAGAGGAAGTTCTGCCTCTGGGATTACCTCATCTGCGTGTTTTCCAGCTAAGGTTACCTCCGCCGTTGCAATGAGCCCCAAATCCTCATCTTTAATTTCGTAAGTTTGGGCTTCCTGGCCCTTCGGCATATAGCCTGTCCCAAGATAATACCTTGATTTTGCAAGATCAGGAGTGATTACCGGGATAAAGCCTTCCTTTGATAAAAGCTCCATCGCATATTGGACCAAAGCAAGTTCAAGAAGCGCACCCTCTTTATACCAAAAATAGAACTGTGAGCCGGTAACCTTTGCTCCAGTCTCAAAATCCAAAATCCCCAAGGATTTTCCAAGTTCGAGGTGGTCTTTGGGAGTGAAATCGAATTTCTTAGGCTCCCCCCACTTTCTTAGCTCAACATTGTCTTTCTCACTCTTCCCAATAGGAGCCTTATCTGAAGGAAGGTTAGGGATTAAGTTCAAGGCAGTCTCATACTCTTCTTCAATTTTCCTTAGCTCTGGCTCTTTGGCCTTGAGTTCTTCCTTAATTTTTTTACCTTCCTCAATATTCTTTTCCTCGGCGACTTTATTTCTTTTTGCTCTAAGTTCCTCAACTTCAACAATCAACTGCCTTCTTTTCCCGTCCAATTTGATAACCTCATCAACTATCTTGGGGTCTAGCTGTTTGGCAGCAACTCCTTTTTTAACTTTTTCCGTGTTTTCGCGGATAAACTCTATGTCCAGCATTACTTGTATTCTAACAAAAATTTCTTCAGTCTTCTTGCCACGGGGGCCTTATGGTTATATTTTTCGTGTTCTTCCTCATTTAGTTGGGCATAAGTTTTTCCCAGTTTGGGAATAAAATGTATTGTTCTAAAAGGATAACCTTCAATTTTCACCGGACCTGGTTTTTTTGTAACAATTCCGACAAAACTGTTTTTATCCTCGAAAATGACATTACCTTTGGGGTCGGAAACGGCCGCGACGAATGAAAGGCTGACGGTTCTTTTTTTGGAAGGGATTCCTTTTAATTTCTCCAAAACGAAATTGATAAGGTCCGCATCCGTCCCATCTTTACCGCCCGGAAGAATCCTTCGGCTGTTGACTCCCGGCAGTCCCCCTAAAGCATCCACCTCATAGCCCCCATCATCACTCAAGACAAACTCGCCTGTTAATTTTGCATAGTGGGACGCTTTAAGTCTTGCGTTTTCCCCAAAAGTTTTCCCTGACTCGTGGGGCTCGGGAAAATTACCGAGTTCGGCTAGGCTGATGACCGGAAAACCTCTTAAAAGTTTCTTCCACTCATTAATCTTGGCTGGGTTTGTGGAACCGATGACCAACCTCTTGATCTTCATAAGCAAAGCTTGAGAACTGCGTTCATAGCCCCAAATCATCCGAAATTCCCTGCATAGCCTCAAGGGCAATTCCAATAAATTCATTTAGAGGAATATCTAGCCAAGCTTCACATTCTTGTATTTGCTTTCTTTTAACGCCGGCCGCAAAAGATTTTTCCTTCCACTTCTTCATAATTGACTCAACCGTGACCGAAGAAAGCTTTTTATCCGGCTTGACTAAGGTAACAGCAACGATAAATCCCGTTAGTTCATCGCAGCAGTAAAGAGACCATTCAAGTTTATTTTTGGGGGGATTCTGTCCGGTATGGGCGTAGTTATGGGAAAGAATTGCAGAAATAATCTCGGGGTCGGTTTCACCCATTTCCTTAAGCCACTCGGCCATTTTGAGGGTGTGCTTTTCCGGAGTAAATTTTGTTTCTTCGTAGTCTCCGTCGTGGAGAAGCCCCACAACTGCCCATTTCTCTTCGTCCTCTTTGAAAAATCTGGCCAGAGCCCTCATGACCGCTTCCACCGAATAGCAATGCCTAAGAAGGTTTTCCTGAGACATGTGTTTTTTAAGAAGGGTCAGTGCCTGTTCTCTGGTTATCATTTCTCGGGGCGCATGGTGGGAAACAATATCACTTCCTTGATCGACCAGGTATTGGTGAAAAACATGGTCAGTCTGTCAATCCCGATGCCTATGCCTCCTAAGGGGGGCATCCCGTATTCCATCGTTTCCAGAAAGTCTTCGTCGACTTGTTGGGCTTCCTCTTTGTCTTTGCGTGCGGCTTTGGTGTCCGAGACAAACCTTTTTCTTTGCTCTTGCGGGTCAGTCAGCTCGCTCCAGCCGTCGCAGATTTCCCTGCCGCCGATATAACCCTCAAACCTCTCAACCCAGCCTTTTTTCTGGTGGTCCTTGGACAAGGGACTGACATCCTTGGGATAATCAATGACCCAAGTGGGGTCAACCAAAAGCTCGGTCACTTTGTGTTCAAAGATGAGGTAGATTAGCTGTCCTTTGGTTTCCCCACCGACCAGCCCGATGCCAATCTTCTTGCCGTATTTACTAAGCGACTCGGTCGAATCTTTTTCGACGTCTAGCCCGAGCTTTTCCTTGATCAGGTTGGCCATCGTCACCCTTGGCCACTTGTGGGCAATATCGATCGTCTTTTCCCCAACCTTTAACTCCATTTTTCCAAAGATCGCCTGGGCTAAGTGTTTGAAAAGACCCTCGGTGACATCCATTACCTTCTGATAATCGGCGTAGGCCTCGTAATATTCAATCATCGTAAATTCGGGGTTGTGGGCAAGGTCCATGCCCTCGTTTCTGAAGTCTTTACAAATTTCATAAACTTTTTCGTACCCGCCAACCACCAGGCGCTTAAGGTAAAGCTCGTCGGCAATTCTTAAGTACATATCAACATCCAAGGCATTGAGATGAGTCTTAAAGGGCTTGGCGTTGGCGCCTCCATAAAGGGGTTGAAAGGTCGGTGTCTCAACTTCCTGATAGCCGAGATTATCCAGATACCTTCTTAGTTCCCGGACCAATTGGGTCCTAACGTTAAACCTGTTTCTGACTTCGGGGTTAAGGAGAAGGTCCAGATAACGCTTTCTAAAACGCTCCTCCACGTCTTTGAGGCCGTACCAGTCGTCCGGCAGGACTCTCAAGGCTTTGGAAAGGAGTTGAAAGTCGCTAGCGTCAACGGTAATCTCGCCTGCCGAAGTTTTTATCACTTCTCCAGCCGCGGCTAGAAAATCGGCCGTATCGATTAAGGAAAGAATTTCCCAACCCTTGCCTAAATTTTTTTCTTGAAAAAGAAGCTGGATTTTCCCGGAATCGTCTTTTAAATCGGCAAAGATGATGCCGCCGTGTTTCCTCAAAGACCAAATCCTGCCGGCCACCAAGACCTTTTTGCCTAAAGAATCAAGTGCCTGCGAAACTTTTACCAGTTCTCCTGAAAGCCCGATTTTTGACGGATAGGGATTGATGCCAAGCTTTTTGAGTTTCTCGAGTTTCTCAATCCTGTCCTTGCGAATAACGTCGAGGGGTTTGGCCATAGCCTGATTATAGCCTAAAAGTGGGTGCTTATTCTATCGCGAGGATTTCGTATTCGACTTTCCCGGCGGGAGCCTTAACGGTGGCTTTCTCCCCAACTTTCTTACCCACCAAAACCTGTCCCAGCGGCGACTCCGGAGAAATTTTCTTGTTGACCGGGTCCGCTTCCCACTCCCCAACCATCTCATAGACATGTTTTTGGCCGTTGACTTTAACGGTTATTTTGGTGCCTACGGCAACGCCATCCTTTTTGTGATTTCCGGAAACAACAGTCGCGGTCTTGAGAACATTTTCAAGCTCGGAAATTCTGCCATCAAGGAACTCTAGCTCCTCTTTGGCATTCGAATAATCGCTATTTTCGGTCAAATCTCCTTGGGATCTTGCATTGGCAAGCCGCTCGACCAGCCTTGGTCTTTTTTCGTTAACCAACTTGTCAAGCTCGGCCTTTAGGCTTTTTGAGCCCTCTTTTGTCATTTGGATTTGCTTCATATTTCTCATTCCTTGGGTTAAAAAAAATACCCCCCGGCGAAAACTATCGGAGGGATGAATCTCTTCTTTAGTACGGAAGAATTCTAGACTTCTTGGTTAGTTTTGTCAAGAAATCAGAAGGTATCAAAGTGTGACCCCACTGGGACTCGAACCCAGGTTTCTAGGATGAGAACCTAGTGTCCTAGACCACTAGACGATGGGGCCTCAAGCCAGTATTATATCAAACTTGAGCTTAATTTGCCGCCAGAAGGGTGGGGATGGGGGTGATTTTTCGAAACTTGATGATGGTTTTGGGGGGCCAGGACTTCATCGCCACCGATAAGGCGTCGTTAAGGACGTCCGCAAATATGAATTTTATGTCTTCCTTGACTTTGGCCGGTACATCCTCGAGGTCTTTTTTGTTGTCCTTGGGTAAAATTATGGTCTTTAGCCCGGCCCGATGGGCCGCGATAATTTTCTCTTTGACTCCCCCAATCTCTAAAACTCTCCCTCTTAAAGTAATTTCTCCCGTCATCCCGACGTCCCTTCTCACCGGAATCCCGGTTAGCGCCGACACCAGGGCCGTAGCGATGGCGGTCCCGGCGGAAGGTCCGTCCTTGGGAACCGCTCCCTCGGGAACATGGATGTGGACGTCGATCCCTTGGGCAAAGTCATTCTTTAGCCCCAAAGTCTGATAATGGCTCTTGGCCCAGGTGAAAGCCGCCTTGGCCGATTCCTGCATGACCTCGCCAAGTTGCCCTGTCAAAGTCAGCTTTCCTTTGCCGGGCATGAGGGCCACTTCTATGAACAAAATTTCTCCGCCCGAGGCTGTCACGGCCAAACCCGTCGACATGCCTACCTCGTCTTTCTTCTCCGCTATTAAGGATGAAAACTTTTGCGGTCCCAGAAATTTGTGGACATCGATAACATTGAGAGTCTTCGGGTATTTCTTTTTTTCTGCAACCATTCTGGCTATTTTTCTACAGACCGAGGCCAAATTTCTTTCAAGCTCCCTGACGCCCGCCTCACGGGTGTAGCGATTGATGATTTCTTTTAAGGCTGCATCAGCAATTTTGATTTTCCTTTCCTCAAGGCCATGAACCCTTAACTGCTTTGGCCAGAGGAATTTACTGGCGATGTGGAATTTTTCTTCCTCGGTGTAGCCCGGAAATCTGATGACTTCCATTCTGTCCTTTAAGGGGGCGGGAATGGTGTCCAACATGTTGCCGGTGGCGATAAACATGACCTCGCTTAGGTCAAAAGGAACCTCAAGGTAGTGGTCGGAAAACTCTTTATTCTGTTCGGGGTCAAGAGCCTCAAGCAGGGCACTTGAAGGGTCGCCCCTAAAATCAATTCCTACTTTGTCGATTTCATCGAGCATAAAAACGGGGTTTTTCGTGCCGGCATTTTTTATTCCCTGAATGATTCTTCCCGGCAGAGCCCCGACATAGGTTCTTCGGTGGCCCCTGATTTCGGCTTCATCCCTAATCCCACCCAAAGAAACCCTGACGAACTTTCGGCCCAAGGCTTCGGCAATCGAGCGGCCGATCGAAGTTTTGCCGACTCCGGGAGGCCCGATAAAACAAAGAATCGTCGGGTGGGATTCCCCGTTTTTTTGTTTTTCTTCTTTTTTAATTATCATCACCGCCAAAAACTCCAGAATTCTTTCTTTTGCTTTCTCCATGCCATAGTGTTTCTCCTCGAGAATTTTGGCCGCGTTTTTCATAGAAACATTATTGGGAGATTGAATGTTCCAGGGCATTTCAACCAGCCAATCAAGATAATTTCTAATGTAGGCTCCCTCGGGGTTATGGGGAGACATTTGGGTCAGCCTCTTGAGTTCTTTTTCGGCCTTTTTTCTAACCTCGATGGGCATCTTGGCTTCCTTGATTTTGGTCTTATATTCGGCCATTTCATCCGAACCGAGCTCTCCTTCTTCTTCACCCAACTCCTCCTCAATCGTCCTTTTCTTTTCCCTAAGCATTGCTTTTCTCATCTGGTCTTCAAATCTCCTTTGGGTCTTTGAAGAAATTGTTCTTTCGATGTCCAGGATATTTGTCTCCTGGGCCAGAAGCTCCAGAACCATTTGCAACCTTTTCTTTAGAGGAATGGTTTCCAATATTGCCTGCTTTTCAGCGACCTTGACTTCAAGAAGCGTCGCCACCTGGTCGGCCAGTTCCACCGGCGCGGCCTGACCCGAAATCAGCCTCATGACCGTCATGATTTCGGCCTGCTTGCCCAAATTTATTGCCTTCTTAAAAAGTTCCGAAAGTTTATTGGCGACGGCTTTGACCTCGGCCGATTCGTCGACTTCTTCCGCAATCTCGACAATCTTCCCCAATAAATAGGGTTCGTGGGAAAGAACCTCTTCAAGCCTAATTCTTGCTTGACCCCGAACTAGGGCGTGGACCTCTCCGTCCGTGGACATCATTTGGGTAATGGTGGCAATTGTCCCGACTTTGTATAAATCTTCCTCCTCCGGGTCAGTCGTTTTGGGGTCTTTCTGGGTAAAAATGGCCACCACCCTGTCTTCCTGGAAAGCCGAGTTGATGGCGGAAATACTCTTGGGTCGGCCAAAGGATAGAAGGGTATCGGTATGGGGAAAAACCACCGAGCCTCTGATGGCGACAATCGGAACGTTTCTCGTTAGTTTAGCTTCCGGTTTCATCTAAGTCGAAAATCTTTAGCAGTCTAGCATCCTAACTGCTAGGTGTCAATGGTTCGATTTCACTCACCATTGATAAACTTTCTTAGGTGGACTTTCTCGATGACAAAGGCGGCGGTCACCCCCAAGACGGCTCCTCCGACGATATCAATCGGGTAATGAACGTTTCCCAAAACTCTGGCAACGCCAACCACAAGAGCGGCAATGACAAAGACCGAACCCATCTTCTTGTCGTGAAGCCAAATAGTGGTCGCTAGCGCAAAGGCCGCGGCGGAATGTCCCGAAGGGAAAGCCCCGTCGTGACTTGGCAGTAGCGTTAGAGGCGTCAAACCGTTAAGCTCGAAGGGTCTGATGGTCGGAAAAATTGCTTTGATTACTTGGGCGGCTCCCCAAGCAACGGCGACGGCCAAAAGAGCATGCAGGACCTGTTCCTTTTTTATCTTGCCGTCAATGACCCAAAGGATAAGAAGCCCGAGAAACATCAGCCAAATCAAAAAACTGGCCAAAAATGTAATCAGTAAATTAGTCATGAATCAGTATTCTCGTTCCGGTTCTGCCTTCGCCCTTCGACTCCACCCAGTAAAAAAGCTTCTGGGCAACGGGTGTCGGCAAATTCACACAACCGTGTGACCGCTGGGTGCCAAAGGCGTTATGCCAATAAGTCCCATGAAGGCCGTAACCTCGCCAAGAGGGAACCGTATCATTTTCAAAATACATCACGTAGGGGACATTGGGCAGATTGTAATAATATTTGCCGCTTCCTCCTTCCATCTTGGTGGAGCGGAGTTTTATCCAGATTCTAAATTCTCCGGTGGGAGTCGGCCACCAAGGCAGGCCGGAAGAGACCAAACTTTCCAAATAAAGACTGCCTCCCTCCCAGGCCTTCAGTTTTTGCTCTGATAAATCAACCTCTATCCAACGTTCGGCATCGCTCGTTCCTAAAACCGTCTTTTCATCTTTGTTGGTTGCCAAAGAAGGAACAGAAACTTCTTTGCCTTCAAAGACCGCCACTTTTGCCTCCGGGTCATAAATTTCAGAAAGGTTAGGGATCCCACAGGCATTGGCGGTTCCTACCCTGCCCTTTGTAACCGAGAAGGAAGAGACCGCTAGAATCAAAAGAATGACGGCGACCACAAAAAAGGGGATTCTCATGAATCCATCCTAGCATAAATTTTGCTAAGCCAACAAGCTAGGCATTATAATAAGCTTAATGAGCAAGACCCATCCGACTTTAGTCAGTTTCGGCTATGCTTTTTCGGGACTGAAGGCGGCCCTAAAAGACGAACCCAATATCAGAATCCATCTTCTTCTTGCCCTTCTGGCAATTATTCTGGCTTTTTTCTTAAACTTTAGCCCCACCGAGTGGATAATCCTGGCCTTCACCATTGCCTTTGTTCTGATTCTGGAATTAATTAATACCACCCTTGAAGCACTCGTTAATTTAGTTAGCCCCGAAATGAAAGAAGAAGCGAAAGTGGCTAAAGACGTCTCGGCGGCGGCGGTCCTGATCTCGGCTCTGCTTTCGGTCGTTGTCGGCGCTTTCCTTTTCTTACCTAAAATCTTTTAGTTTTTGGCCAAGAGATAGATTAGCCCAGCCTCATCGTCGGAAATGAATAGATACCCTCTTTCGTCGAAAATAAGGTCAACCGGTCTTCCTAAAACCTCTTTCCCGTCAAGAAACCCGGAAATGAAATCTTCCATCCCGGTGACCGAATCTCCCAAGACAGAAAGTTTGACGATTTTATAACCAACGGGAACGCTCGAATTCCAGGAACCGTGAAGAGCGACCAAGATATTGCCCTGGTCCTTACCCGGGAATAGGTCGGATTTTATAAAGGTAATGCCCAGGGGGGCAACGTGGGCCGGCAGGTTAAACTTTGGCGAGATTATCTCCGTGCAGTAGGCAAGTTTTTCTCCATTCCTAAACTTGGCGTCCCTGACCCTATCTCCATAACAATAAGGCCAGCCGTAATCTTGCCCCTCCTCAATCAAATTGACCTCATCGGGAGGCAAATTGTCACCTAGAAAGTCTCTGCCCATGTCTGTCCCCCAGATTCTTCCTTTAGCGTCTAACGTAAAAAAGACCGTATTTCTTAGACCCCTGGCAAAAACTCTTAAATCTGTCCCATCTAAATCCGAGACCAAGACGGCGGCCCGATATGGGCTATCTTCGAGGCAGGTGTCGCAGGAGGAACCGACGGAAGTGTAAATATTCCCATCTTTTATTTTTATGGTTCTCGTAAAATGTCGACCCCCGCCCGGAAGGTCAAAAAGCTTCTCGACCGAGCCGACCGAGAGGTTTTCTGGGTCATATCTTGCCCGAACCACCTTATCCGTTTCCCCGACATAGATAAAATCGCCGGCAAAGGCAATACCGTGGGGCCTGGCAAGACCCCTCATCACTTCAACTATCCTGTCCGCCTTCCCATCCCCGTTCTCGTCGGGAAGGGCGATTATTTTTCCACTGCCCGGAATTGAGGCAAAAAGCACACCCTTCTCGTCAAAAGCCAAAGCCCGGGGCAAGTCCCCTTTCAAATCAGCAAAAACTCCCAAATTAAATCCCTTGGGCAGGTCAAGCGGGTAACTAAGCTCATCGCCCTGGGGAAGATATTCTTTGATGTTTTTTGAGGAGGGATAATGTTTGTGAATAAAGATCTGGTATTTATTTGGGGAAAGACGTAGGTGCGTAGATAGTAGGCGGTAAAACCAAGCCCCAAAAATAAAATAATAATAAACAACCACTTTCTCACTTCACAATAATTATAAACCATTGATTGACACTTAGCCCCCGGCAACACCTTCACTAAAAGGTTCTTCTAAAAAATTATGGGACGATACTATATATAGGGCTTCTATCCCTGAATCTACTTTTATAGGTTAGGAAGATAATTGAGGCGGAAATTTAGATATTCAGTATCTGGAGGAGCCGATAAACAAGAAGCGCGGGCCAGACCAGGGCTTTCAAAATCCCAACCACCCCTTCCCAAAGAGTGCCCGCCTGTTGAAGGTAAAAAATAACGGCACCAATAAAGCCTAGACCGTAGACAGCCCCGGGACCGGCACTACTCATCCCTTTCCATCCTTTTTTATTCATACGCCTTCATAAAATATAGCACTTAAAGATTAGAGGTATCAATTCCTCGGCAATCTTTAGATAGTCTTGCTTAGAGTATAATCAAGCAAGTTATGTTAACCAAAGGTGAACTGGACTACCTGTCAAAAATTCCAGAAGGCAAAAAAGTTTTCATCAAACCTTTCGACCCAAAGGCGAAGAAAGTAGGAAACTTAATTGTTTCAAAAATTAAGAAAGAGCTCCCCGATCTCGAAGTCTTATTTATGGGAGCGGCTGCTTTAGAAATTGCCGGACAAAACGACATTGATATTTATGCTCTCGCCGACCCTAAAGACTTTAATAAGTATTTACCAACCTTTGAAAATCTCTTTGGGAAGCTCGCAAAACAAGGCAAATACGTCAAAAAAACTTTTATTGAGTGGAAATTTAAGAAAAACGGATATGAAGTGGAAGTTTATTTAACTGAACCTCCCGAACGACAAATTAGAGTCTTTGAAATCCTAAAATCAAATAAGAAACTATTAAAAGAATACGAAGATTTAAAGGTTTCCTTTGACAGAAAAAGCTACAAGGATTACCAAAAAGCAAAGTACGAATTTTATAACAGAATTCTGTCAATGGGGCAATGAATTTTTGAGGAAAAGAATGGTTTAGACACGTGATTATCAGAAAATGAAAAAAATTGTCCAAAAAATTGTTGTGGCCGGAATTATCGCTCACCAGGGAAAAATTTTGATTATTCAAAGAAGTGCCGACGAGGATGTTTTTCCTAATCTTTGGGAATTTCCAAGCGGAAAGCGCGAGCCTTTCGAAACATCTCACAATGCACTTGTGCGCGAAACCAAAGAAGAAGTTGGGATTGACGTTGAACTAATAATGCCAGTCGATATTTTTGAATTCAGGATTGAAAAGGAAGACGAAATTAGAGATGCGACTCAAATATCTTTCCTATGTAAACCAATTGGCGGACCTAAAGTGAAGTTGAGTGATGAACATCAAAATTTCGCTTGGATTGACGAAAAAGAGCTGGATAAGTACGGATTGAGCAAAGAAACCAAAGAAGTAATTCGTAAAGCCCTTAATATCTATAATAGCTGGTAAATTTACTTAGTAGATCTGTTCTATTCTCTTCTCTATTCCACCAAATAGTTTTCATTCCTAGCTTTTTCGCGGTCTCGATGTTTTCCAAAGAATCGTCCATAAATAAACATTCTTCGGGTTCAACTTTCAACTTTTCGCAAGCTAATAATAAAATCTTTGGGTCAGGTTTCTTAACCCCAACTTCAGCTGAATTTATGAATAAATCAAAAATACTGAAGTTAAATTTTTCTTTCCAATATTTCATGGCAATCGAATTTCCGTTATTGATGATTGCCAGTTTGTATTTCTTTTTTAATCCGGGCAGTAAATTCCAAAGTTCAATAAACTTCTCAAATTTAGCCGGAATTAAGGGAATGGCACTTTCAACTTCTTCGTCACTTAATTTAAGTTTCTCCTTAATATCTTGGAATAATTTTTCATCGTCCAAATGGTTGAATAAGTTTTCAATATTTTGGGCATTAACCTCATTAGGGGTTTTTGGCGAATAGCCATCCTTTTTGAAAACCAAAACGCCGACCATATCAAATAGAATTGCCTTAATCATGAACTTATTTTACCACCGCTTTGGTATAATCAGCTCGTGGACAAAATATTTCCCGACAAATTAAAATCTGGCGACGAAGTACGAATCATTGCTCCGTCCAGGTCTTTGGCGATTATTACTTCTGAATCAAGGAAAATTGCCGATGAGAGATTCGAAAAACTAGGTCTTAAATTATCTCTTGGAAAACATATTGAAGAAATGGATGATTTTGCCTCATCTTCTATCGAGTCCAGGATTGAAGATTTACATGAAGCATTTAGAGACAAAAACGTCAAAGCCATTTTAACAGTAATCGGCGGGTTTAATTCTAATCAGATTCTCCGGTATCTTGATTGGAACTTAATAAAAGAAAATCCAAAGATATTTTGCGGCTACTCGGATATTACCGCTTTAAACAATGCCGTCTTGGCCAAAACCGGATTGGTTACCTATTCAGGACCACACTATTCAACTTTCGGTCAGAAACTCTATTTTGACTATACCTTGGATTACTTCAAAAAATGTTTATTTTCCGACAACCCATTTAATGTAAAACCGAGTGATTCATGGAGTGACGATATCTGGTACAAAGACCAAGAAAATAGAAACCAAATTCCAAATGAGGGCTGGTTGGCAGTCAACCAGGGGTCGGCAAGTGGAACAATCCTTGGTGCCAACTTATGTACATTTAATCTTTTACAGGGCACCGAATATTTTCCGGATCTTACTGATTCAATCCTTTTTATTGAAGATGACTCTGAATCAAAACCCCACACTTTTGATAGAGACTTCCAGTCTTTAATTCATCTGCCGGATTTTTCCGGGGTCAAAGGAATAGTAATTGGAAGATTCCAAAAAGCCAGCAAGATGACAAACGACCTTTTGACCCAAATTGTAAAAACAAAAAAGGAGTTAGCTAACATCCCGGTAGTTGCGAATGTTGACTTTGGACACACCGACCCAAAGATTACTTTCCCGATCGGCGGAAGAGCAAAGATAAATGTAGATAAATCCAAAAGCGTTGTTGAGATAGAAAAACATTGACTTTAATACCCAATATTTCTGTTTTATGGATATTTTGATTGGTACGAAAAATCAATTAAAAACTAACGTTGAGCGGTCTGGTCTAGAACCCATTTTCGATAATTGTCTAACTAACTTTTTGCATCACCATTACCAATCGGTGCCGCGAAAGTTGAATACCCCTATCGGCCGTAAACTTCTCAACATATCGTTGTAATGCAGCCTTATCCTTTTCTGAGTTGAAATCTTCAAAAATAGGAACACCTTGTAAAAATAGATCCAGCTGTTCATAGGAAGGATAATCTTCAAAGTAATGATAATTTTTCGCAAAAACAACTTTAAAACCAAGGTCTTGAAGTTCTTTTGAGTTATCATCCAATTTAGAATTGTCCCATTTTCCGTATCCCTGCCCTCTGCCAAATATTTTTTTAAGTTCTATCGCATCCATCTCGCCTATTCCAATTTCAAGATAATGTCCTTTTGTTTTAAGAATCCTGCAGCATTCTTCGTAATAAGTTGGTCCTCTTCTGCAATATGCTAAGTCAAAAAAAGAATCTTCGAATGAGGTGTGGCTTGCATCTTGTAGAAAGTATTCGACATTTTTACTTCTTTCATCCCCACTGTGACTTTTTGCTATATCTAAATTTACCCTTGAAGTATCAATTCCAAATACTTTTCGGAAAGAAGGTGCAACGGAGAGAGTAAATTTACCATCAGCACACCCAATATCCAATGCTATTTTATCTTTAGAACTTAAACCCAATAGCTTTTTCTTGAAAATCTTTTCAGGATTACCTGTTGGATACTCGCTCTTATATCGAGGGCCAGTGCCATAACCATAGCCTCCGAATTTTTTAGCAACTTTATCATAAAAGTCTTTTGACATAATTGAAGTATATCAGAAGCTAGTGGCTGAGCAGGCCAGTTTGGAGAGCTGGCTACTTGAGAACTTTTATATAGTCATCTAACTTTATATTTGCCCTTTTTATTAAAGGATTCAAGAAAACCGTGAACTTTAGTTTACGGATGAATTGAAACCGTATGTAATTCTTGCTTAGGCATGAAACAGCGGATTTCTAATCCGCGGAGAATTTCATTTGAGATTTCAATTAGTAAACTCTGTATTCTTTTCTTTCTTGGCAACCGCTTCCATATATGCTTTTATAGCCTTTTCAATATTTTCCAATGCTTCTTTTTTCGTCTTACCTTGAGACATACAGCCATACAAATTCACTACATCGGCTACATAGCCTTTGTAGTTTTTGTCGTAAGTTAATCTAATTAAGTAATCTAATTTCTTCATATTCATAAACCGATTATATCATAGTCTTTGGCTGAGCAGGCCTGGCTAGAACCCAACTTCTATCTTATTCCGGTATCACAATAGACTACGGTTTCGGTGTACGCATTACTGCTGACGATAATATTTTCTCTACTTGAACAGTATGGATGGACATTCGCAACTGTGGCTGAGCGTATAGAGTATTCTCCCGGCGGAACTTGGACGCTAAACTTCCCGTTTTCATCTGATTTAAATTCTTTGATAACCTTAGACTGATCTGTTTTGGTAACCACCAGTGTGGTTGCGTATGGTTTGTCGGGACAGTCTTCCCCCTCCCTCACAACCGGGCATTGTGGGCCAAGAAGAACGCTTCCCCTAACTCCACTCGTAATAGATTTAATTTTTGCTTTATTCCAGAAGTTCCAAGTAATAATTCCAGCAACAACAAAAACTCCCACCAGTAAGACCAGATAAAACTTTGACGAAAATATTTTCTTCATGGACTTAGGCTGAGCAGGTCGGTCTAAACCCATTTAGACCTTATAACTCAACTAAGGGTGTATCACAATTGAGGCTAAATGAGACAAATGAGACACTATAAAAATGCAAAGTCCCGAAGCATTAACTGACATATTTGATATATTTACTTTTTCGTTAGACTCTTGGAATACCGCTTAAAATGATCGTATTCTGAAGGGTCGTAAGCATTGAACACCTGAAGAAAGAAGTGAAGTACTGAGAAATATCCTTGATAACTGACTGATAGAATTCTTTCCGCGTCTTCCGGTTTTGAATCAACATCTAAAAATGGTTCTTTAGCAGCTACCATTCCTCGCATATATCTCTGAAGTCCAGACATATTAGCGTGGGTTGATTGCGAAAAATATGGATAAAACAGAGTGTAAAACTTTTCGGCACTATTCTTTTCAGAGAAAGTTCCCAACTTTTTGAGATGACCGTCTATTGTTATGGTTCTGTCATAGAGGCTTGGCAGTTTTGTAAAATGTTTATCCTTATACTCTGTTCGATATTTTTTAAGTAAACTGAGGTTGTCAGAGATAAACTTGTCCCAGTCATTTGGTTTTTTGATTGTTCCAAACTCCATCTTCCATGCAGGATATTTTTCCCACAATGTTTTGTGCCTTTTAGCATAAGTTATTGAATTCATAACAAGGTCTGACAAAAATAGTCTTGCTTTATCTTCAGATCTGCTTGAGTATATAAACCTCATGTTTAACCAGATCTCTAATTGCGATCTTAATAAAGATTCTCCTGGTTTTTCGTAAACAGGCTCTGTTCCCATTAGTTTCAAAATGCTTTCAGAATAGCTTTGCATAGCAGCCATCATGAAATACAGAACTCTCTTCCTTACTCTTACCTTTTTGAAATCTAGTTGTACCCCACTCATTTTTTGGTACCCATAAGCTATCAATTCTCGGTATTCTTTAATTAGCTCTTTTTGATGGGTATTAAATTCAAAAGTCATACTTATTTTTTAACTTCTAAATCTATTAATGGTTTGAACCATTCAACTAGTTTCTTTAGGTCTTTTGTATTTTGGGGTACTGGATTGTCTGAAATGAATTTAGCTTCATAATATTGATTCCAGTAGGCTTCGCCAGACCGTCTCGGATGTTTTGCTAGAAAGGAATCGTAAAAAGAATCATGAATATCATAGTGATGTGTATGAATAAAGTCATTCCAAGTTTTTCTTAAGGCGTCGTGATCAGAACCATGCTTATTAATAACTTCCGTTTGCTCCATATTTCGATCTTCAACATCGCCCCAACCGTCCTTCAGAAGTTTAATGGCCTCCAAATCTGTCTTGGGAGCACTGTAACCAAAAATTGTTAACATAAAACAACCTTTTAAGAAGTAACGTATTGCCTCCCATTCCCTTTGAATAAAATCACCATCCTGATAGTTTTTATTTTCCACCGGATATAACAATCTTGACGGTTTGAAAAAATTACCACACGTTTTACATCTTACTCCAACAAGGCCACTTACTTTGTCTTTTGAGCAGTATCCTACTCGCACGTTTCCGTGCAAGAAAAATAACTTAGGGAATTTTGTTACACCCAACTTACATAATCTGATTCGCGATTGCATGAGAAAGGGGTCCCAGTTGAATGTTGCTATGACATCCTTTTCTCGTAAGGTGAGATGAAGATAATCATATAGATTGATATCCTCTGATAATTCGAGATCAGAAAAATATTCTGATACAATACTATTTATCTTGTCCAGTGCTTTACTCTGACCGCGATTAAATAACTGTGAGTATGCAGATTCAAAATCGCTTTTCGAAAGTTCAATCAGATTATCTGGGAAGTATTTATGGACATTAAGCTCTTTTGCTATCTCGCGTAGTATCGGTACAGGTTTGCCGTTTTTGTCACCATTTGGTGACGCCGCCTTACTTGCTCCAGCACCGAGTAATAGAACATGGGGTTTGCCCATGAACACATTTTTAATTTCTTCTTTTACTGACACTTCATAGTCAGAATTTGCCATATTAACTCATATGCGTGTTTGAATCTCCAGAGAAGAAAGTGGTGTTTAGGCAAGCCCTTTCGAGCTTTTCAAGAACCCCGGTCTCTCCGGAGTGCACGTGTTGGCTGGCCGTTTACAAAAAATGTCGAACTTCAATGTGTTAGCTCGGCCTTCGGCCTCGCTATGCTTCCCTCGACTACGCTCGGGACAGGCCGGCGCGACGCCTTTAGACTGAGCTTGTCGAAGGACCCGCCACGTCGGAGTTTACCCCGATTTTACATCGGGACTATTTTTTTGAGCGCGCGATTTTCTCGCCCGTCGGGCGAGCAAGAATAAACTTAACAGTACTTTCTTAATAATTTTTGGTAATCTTTGTCAACAAATTCTTTAGCAAAATCAAATCCAATTTCGGAAAAAGATTTTCGCAACTCACCAAGAACTCGTTTTTTGTCATTGTTTAGGACATTCTTAAAATACCATTCCCTGCCTCCGGAGTTATCCATAATTAAACTCATGCTGTCGGCGGAGCGTAAAATTTTCGCTTCAAGGTTTTCAAAATTTTCATATCTGATACATTCAATAACCTTTGAGATTTTATTTTTGTCGAATTTAATTTTTCCTAAAAATTTCTTCGCTAGTTGAGCGCTAATCTCTTCATGCCCTGGCGCTAACAGTTTTGCTTTTCCAATATCATGCAGAAGAGCTGAAGCCTCTACAACGTCTTTATCGCCCCCAATCTTCTTTTGAATCATTAAAGCAAAATCTCTTACCTGCGAAGTATGTTCCCAATAAAAATTTTGGGGTGTCCATCTTAGGGATTTTGAATATTCCTCAATTTGTTTTCTTACTTTATTGTTCATAAATTGCCTCGTATTTCTAACTCCATTATACAAAATTTTTAGAAATTTGAGTAGATTATTGCTATTGTTTTTCTTTTAAAAAATTTGTATATTGTATTTGTAGTCAATATTGTTAGGTCGTCTTTTTTAATGGCCGTTCTGGACAATTTAAGGCGACTTAAGTTGACTACAACCAGAGCGGCCATTTGAGTTAATAAAAAGTTCTTTAAAATTTTTGCGTTTTTTCTATTAATCCTGCTTTCAGCGGGTAAAACTGCAAAAACAGCTACAAAAGTTTTAAAAGCGGTTCTTCCCAACCAAAACACGTTTCTTTTTCCTTTAGACTTTCAAATTCTTTTACGCATTCGGGGTCGGCTTTTGCATATTCAATAAGTAGGCCTACCGCTTCTTCGATAAGCCCGCCCACCGTTCCGTCAGAGTCATCAACTCCGCCCGTTGTTAACTTACTGTCCAATTTCAATAATGTTTTAACAATTAGATTTGCCG
>Ga0209727_1001180_pt1 | contig 22685 bp, 18 predicted proteins | sample RifGroC1_FD_183995 | JGI IMG/M metagenome (GOLD analysis project Ga0209727, IMG submission 183995) | Groundwater microbial communities from Rifle, Colorado, USA - Groundwater C1 (SPAdes) (version 2) | ecosystem: Environmental > Aquatic > Deep subsurface > Groundwater | place: Rifle, Colorado...
ATAAAAAATTTATTTTATTTGTCAAATTAGTATAATTTTTTACTTCTGCTTTTGCTACATTAACTTTTTGTAAAGCATTTTTTATAGAAAGGCTATTTAAAAATGATCGAGACCTTGATTTTTCATAAATATTAAAAGCATCTCTAAATTTTTTTTCTTCAATAAAAGAAAGAGTTAGAAATCTGTACGCTTGTTCAGTATTATAAAAGAATGATTTATTTTTTTCGTCGTATGGATTGGTATAATTTCTAATTTTTTCTACGATATTTATTGATTTAGTAAGATTATCAATAGCAGATTTGTAATCTTTTAAATTATAATATGAAATACCAGTATTTATAAAAATAAATGCTTTTTCTCTATCATTTGGATTGTAATTTTTCATAGTTAGAGATTTATTTAAATATTCTAATGATTTTTCGTAATTTTTTTGGTTGAAATATGCAATGCTAAATAAATTATTTAGGTTAAAAATGGATCGCTCATCATTTATGGATTGAGAAAGAGTGTAAGCTTCCGAAAATTTGTCGATTGATAGGGTAGGGTTGGTGTTTAAAAATATTTCACCATAGCTTATTAATGCTTTTATTTTAAATGGAATGTTTTTTTCCTGATTTCCAATTTGATTTAAACAAATTTCAAGTAATTTTATTTTTTCTTCTGGATTTTTAGAAATTTGAGTTCTAATTAAATAATATCTTGAAATTATCTCTTTATCAGAAGAAAGTAGTATTTCTTCTTCATATTTTAGTATCTGTTGGGTATTTAGAGTTATATCTTTCATATTCACATAAATATCAACTATTTCATTTAATATATTTATATATTCAGTCTTATTTATATCCTTTAAAGTATTTGCAGCCTCATTTAAAAAAAATAAAGCTCCATTGTAATCTCCTTGTAATTTACATATAAATCCTTTTCCTTTTTTTACAAATGCAAGTTCTTCTATCATATTACTTGATGTAAAAAATTCTTCACTTTCATAAAAATATTTATTTGCACTCTCAATATTTTGATTGTAATACAATTCTAAAAAACCAAGATTTGTAATCCATTTATATTTTTGTTCTATATATTTATTTTTGTCTTCTTTTTTTAATTTATCGTATAAATTTATAGATTTAAGATAATATTCAATAGATTGTTTCATATTATATGCTTTTTCAAAACATTTTGCAGAGGCAGAATAAGAAAGCATTGATTCTTTAAACATATTTTCTTTTTCAAAGATATTGCCCCACTTTAAATATAGAAAAGCTGCTTCGCCAAACATTTCTTTATCAACAAAAGATTTTATTTTTTCGTTATCGTTTTTATAATCTTTTACATCTATTGCTGAGTATAGATGTAAAATCACAAATAAAAAAACTAAAACTATATATTTTTTAATTTTTTTCATTAAAAATCTCCATATTACTCTTAATTATCAAGTTAAATAACTATATGAGTAATTATTATTTATTCATCTGATAGCATTACTATAAATGTGTCTAGTCCACCTATGTTGTTTTGGTCATTCAAATTACCTCGTGTTTCTCCAGTGATATAATAAAAATCGAGTCCGACACAAAGACCATAGCATTCGTCATCCTTTGGAGTACCATACATTTTTACAAATTGTTTATTGCCGTCTGTATCGTATTTAGCAAGGAATATATCAGCACCACCATTATTACTAAAACCTTCAAAACTACCTTTTGTTCTACCTGTAACATAAACGCTGTCCAGTCTTGCAAATATGTAGTATCCATAATCATTCGCCTGAGTACCAAGAAGTTTTACCCACTTCCTATTGCCATCAACATCATATTTCATGATAACTACATCACTATCACCTTTATTTGATAATCCCGCAAAATTGCCTTTTGACTCACCTGTAATATAAACTCCATCAAGCCCAGCAGAAACACTATAAGCATAGTCAGCTTCTTTTGTTCCTACAAGTTTTGACCAAATTTTATTGCCAGAACTATTAAGTTTTGCAATATAAATATCACTTTGCCCATTGGATTGTAAACCGTCTATATTTCCAATGGATTGTCCAACTACATATATATAATTATCAATTGCAGATATTCCATTTGCTTCATCGTGTGAAGAACTACCTATCATTTTAGTCCATTTTTTATTTCCATTAAAATCGTATTTTGCAACAAAAATATCCCAAAACCCATTATTTTTTTGACCATCAAGTTCACCTTCTGTTGTTCCTGTTATATATACTCCATCATCTGCTATTGTAATAGACTTCGCTTTATCTTTTACAGGAGTTCCTAATAGGCGAGTCCACATTCTACTGCCATTAAAATCATATTTTGTTATAAAGACATCAGCTTCTCCGTTATTTTTTTGTCCATCAAGATCGCCTCTTGTGTAGCCAGTAACATAAATTCCGTCTTTTCCTGCACAAATACCTGTTCCACCATCGTTATCTGTACTACCAAATTGTTTTGTCCAAACTCGTTGTCCTGCAAAATCAACTTTCATCACATAAATATCAGAATCCCCTTGATTTTCATTGCCATAAAGTCCACCGTAAGTATAGCCTGTTACAAAAATTCCATCAATACCTATTGCAATACTTTGTCCAGAGTCAGTAACTTTAGTCCCAAGTAACGCTGTCCATTTATTTTTTTTCATCAATTCTTTTTTTCGTTTTTCTTCTTCATATAATTTTGTTAAAAAATCTTCCTCTGCCTTAATTTTTTTGTCTTCTTCCATTCTAATTTTTTCTAATTGTTGTTGCCTTTTTTCTCTTTCTCCAATAAGAGTTTCTATTCTTAATTTAGTTACTTTATAATATTCTTCCTCTATGTAAGTGTCATTATAAGATCGCTCAAGAATATCTAAAGCAATTTCAAACTCACCATCAGATATACATTTTTCAATAAGAGCTTTAGCCTGAACTCCATTAGAAATTTTTGAATAAAATTTATCTGCTGTTCTTTTCATTTCTTCTTGTAACTCTTTATCAGAAAGATTTCTTTTTACAGATTTTACAAGTGAAACTTTGACAATACTAACTTCATATTGGTCTGTAAATTCATTTGCAAGCATTAGTGTAAGATTTTCATCAAATATAAACTCTTCATTAGTAGAATCTTCCTCATTATTAGATTTATTTTTTATTTTTTTCTTAATTTCAGATAAATTTGTTGAAATTTCTTCTTGTTTTTCTTTTTTTAAATCTTTCTCATAAGCTTTATTTGCATAAAAATCTGCTTTTTCTTTATTACCTTTGATTGTTTCAATAATAGATTTTTCAAGATATAAATTGGGATCCATTTCATCGTTTTTTTCTTTTTGGGATAGAATATTATCGTTTATGGTAATATAAAAGTTTTTTTGGGTATTTTTATATTTATTTAGAGTGTTAAGTTCGATTATTTTAAATTTTTCTTTTTTTTTGGATGGTGACATAATAAAATCGCTAATTGATTTAATTATGTTTATTACTGGATTTTGTTCTACACCAAACAATTGAGATGTTGCTAAAAATCCTATAAATAAAAATATACAAATTTTTTTCATTTTTTTGCTCCATCAGCAAGTTCTTTTTCTTCTGCTTTGCTCATAGCATCCAAAAAATTATTGTAATATTTGTTTGCAAAATATAGGTTTTTTAAGGCTGGTTGAAAATCGTTTTTTTCTATCATAATTTTTTCTATATTCTCATAAATTTTACACATTTCTATCTGATTTGTAATTGCATCTTTTAAATTTGCATCTTCTGTTTTTAAAGACTCAAAATAAATCTTTGCTTCTTTGAATATAACAATCGCTTCATTTAATAAAGATTTTACTTCCTCATCTGAAATATTTTGATTTGATAATGCAATATTAAATTTTTCAAATATTTCTACTTCTTTTGCAATAATTTGAGATGAAAGAATTGTTTTAGAATCAAATTTTTCTTCTTTTTTAGAACAATTTATAATAATAAACAAAATCATAATCAGCAAAAATATTTTTTTCATAGTTTTTCCTTTATAATAATCCGTGTTATGTTATGGTATAATCGTATAAACACAAGAAGATTGAGCAATTGTTTCATTTTTTGAGCCTTTAACGCTTTCTATTATTACACCCCTTAGAGATTCGCTATTAAATACTGGTAATTGGTTTTCATATTCTATATTTGTGACAAAATCTTTTGTGCTTGCAATTGCAACAAGCATTTCAGAACCATAAGGTGCAGAAAGTTTTAATTTAAAAGAAGAATAATTTGGGTCTCCAATTTTATAAACCTGATTTTTCTTAATAAAATTATTTTTGTCATAATAATTTGGGAAAAGTAAAATTGCATTTCCATCAGCAGAAACAAGATAAATTCTTAAAAAACAGTCTTTATTTGAGAGAAAATGAGGTATTAAATACTCTCCATCTTTATAAGTGGAATAATCACCTTTATTAGCCCAAATTTTAATGTTAAAACTCTGATTTTCAAATATATTCGACAATTGAGCATATTTTTTTGTAAAATCATCAACATTGTCTGGTATTAGCTTTATATTTTTAAAAATCGATTTTTTTACGCTAAACATAGAACTTACTATATATTTTTTTTCTTTTAAGTCATAAAGCTTTAGTTCGAATTCTATTTTATCATTTGTATCCCAATAATTACCACTAATAAATCCTTGCACATCTTTATAGAGATTATCCAAAGCATCTGATTTTTCGATTGTAACACCTCTATTTTCTAAACCTGATTGGTCAAGGTATTGATTAAATTCTGGATTTTGATATTCAGAGATAAAACCAAGATTTGTAAAACAACTTGATATTTTACTCCTTAAATACCCGCTTATTTCCCCAGAATACTTTTTACTTTTAAAATTAAAGTTAGATATTGTTAAACTTTTAATTTTGGGAAATTTATTATTAATTTCTGTAAATATTTTTTTTAACTCAAAGCCAATAGGGTCAATGTTTTTTTCAATTAAATCCCTCGCTTTTTCTTTGTCTATACTTGCAAGTATATACCAAACTCTTTTTTTCTTATCCTGATATTGTTCTTCAAAAACAACACCTTCTATCTCTGTTTGGCTTTGAACTTGCAACTCCGATTTTATGTATTCTTCTGTTTGACTTTTGTTATTTTTTTCTACAGATATTAATCTTTGTTCCATTGTAGATTTTATTTCTGATATTATAAAAGTAGAAATATTTTTCAGAGCATCTTTTTTTGCTAAATCAAGCCCTTCGTTATCCTTGCCAAATTTATATTGATATATACCAACTGCATAAATTTTTTTGTCAGTTTCTGGTATTTTTTTAATCCAGTCTGGTTCTTTTGCTGTGGTGGAATATATATTTATAACAAAAAATAATAGAAAAAAACTTAGATTGATTGGTTTCATTAATTTAATCCTTAATTAAAACAATTTTATTTTATTATACAAATAATTCGTTATAATAAAAAATAGCAAATATTGCTAATTTTAATATAAATATATATAATATGGTAAATTATAAAAATTCATAGCCTATTTTATATAATTATATATCAAAAAGCTAAAAAGTCAATAAAATCCTATAAATCAAATTTTATAAGTATTGCAAAAACAAAAGAAATAAACTATAATAAACCCATAATAAATCTATTTTTAGAGGAGATATAGAATGGCAAAAAAAATGTTTATTCTTTTATTTTTTATTCAACTTTTTTCATTACAACTTTTTTCAGAAGTTTTACTTATTACAGATGGAAGTGTAATTAAAGGTAAAATTGTAAAAATGGATGAAGATAATTTTGTAGTCTTATCAAGTTACGGCGAAATTGTAGTAGAAAGAAAAAAAGTAAAACAATTTTTTCAAACTGATGAAGAATATCAAAATTATTTAAATCAACAAAAAACTAAAGATTCTTCTGGTATAGTTCAACCTGATAAAAAAGATTCTAACCTTGAGTCTGTTTTTAACAAAATGTTAGAAGAAGAAAAAAGAAAAAAAGAACTTGAAAAATTAAAAATTCAAAGTGTTTTCTGGTGGAGTCCATGGCTTGGATTTACATGGGAGTTTAAAAAAGATGGACTTATTTTAGCTGGAAAAGAAGCGATATTAAACGCAATGACTGAAGTGCCTGAAGCACAGGAACTTTACAAAAAATACTGGAATATTATGGCTGGTGGTTGGGTACTTTATGGTATTGGTTTAGCAGTAATTTGTTTAAGCCCCTTACCATTGTTAGCTTTAATAAATAATACTAAAGTTACTTCTGCACCTTTTATAGGTGGGTTAGTTGGATTTAGTGTTATGATCACTGGTGGAACTATAATGTCTATTATTGGCGTAGCAGTTGCGTATGTATATAATAGAAAAAGAGGTGAAGCAATACAATTGTATAATAACGAAATAGAGAAAAAATTTTCTCTTTTAAAAAGTAGTGATATTATACTTGTTTTTGATCCAGCAATATCTCTTGATAAAGATATAAATCCAGTTATTGGGCTAAATTTTAACTTAAAGATGTAATTTTTCATTATTTTAAGAGGATTAATAAGTCTTTCTCGGAGGACACAAATAACACGAAGAAAATACAATAAAAAAGATAGTTATGATTAAAAACTCCAATATATTTAAAATATTATCTATTTTATTGAAATTTTATCAAATTCTTCGTAAAACTAGTGTCCTTCGTCTTAAAAATAAATATAAAAGGCTAATTATGGACGAAAAAGAAAAAATTACAATTCAAACTTATAATAATTATGCACTAAATTTTTCAAATACAATAGCAAAACTTACTAATTATGATAAAACTTACGATGATTTGTTAAAATTAATCCAAAATAATTCAAATTGTCTTGATTTGGCTTGTGGACCTGCAAATATATCTTCATATCTAAAAAAAAATAAACCAGAATTAAAAATTACAGGTATTGACCTATCCATAGAAATGTTAAAAATTGCAAAACAAAATGTACCTGATGGTGTATTTATAAACGAGGATTTTAGAAATATAACTTTTCAAGAAAATACTTTTGATTTGGTAATTTTTGGTTTTGGGTTACCTTATATATCACTTGAAAACTTTGAGATTATTCTTTCAAAAATAAAATGGATTCTAAAAAAAGATGGATTGTTGTATTTAAGTTTTATGGAAGGAGATAAAAATCGTTTTGAAAAAACAAGTTTTTCTGCAAATGATTTAATATATATTTTTTATCATCCAAAGGATAAAGTAGAATTATTATTAAAAAATAATAATTTTAAAATTATTAATAATTACCAACTCGATTATTTAGAAAAGAATGGAGATATATCAAAAGATTTAATTTATTTATCAAAAAGATAAATATTTTATGATTTTTTTATTATTTTCATTTTTTAGGTACGTCCCTCTGGGACAGACCTAAAGTAGTTTTTTGTTTTTTATAAAAATTTAAAAAAATCATCAATGAAAACAAATAATTCTGCGATATAATTTATATTTTAACAAAGACATTCCTCCTTTTTATATATTTTTTTTCTTTACAATATTAATTATACCACGAAAAAGGAGGAATTTATTTTAAATCGAAATTCGGTTTATTAGATTATAAATCTAATGAATTTACCAAGTTTTAACATTATTTCTTAATAGAAATAGAAATTCCATCTCCAATTGGTAAAAATTGGGTGAAAAATGATTTGTCGTTTGAAAGGGTTTGGTTGAATTCTTTTAGTAATGCAACGCCTTTTTCGTATTTTTCGGGAAGGTTTTCTTCGATAATTTTTCCGTTAAAGAAAATGTTGTCGCAAATTATTATTCCATTAGGGTTTAATCTATCTTTTATAATTTTAAAATAATCAATGTAGTCTTTTTTTACAGCATCGATAAAAACTAAGTCAAATTGGTTATTATTTTGTTTAAAAAAGTCAAAAGCATCAAGATTTAGTAAATTTAATGTTGAATTTTCCAATTTTTTTAATAATCTCGTGCCTCTTTCATATCTTTTTTTATCTCTTTCGAGTGTTATAAAAATTTCTTGTGAGATTAAGTCTTTTTGGATAAAAAGTGCTGATACTCCAGACCCAAATCCAATTTCTAACACATTTTTTGGTTGTTTTAAAAAACTAATTAAATTCAAAAACAATGCTACATCAAATCTTATTGCAGGGATAAAATAAATATTCTCAAAGCCTACAACTTCATCGTAGAATGTTTTTAACTGAGTATTTTCGTTTAAATTTTGTAAATAAAAAAATATTTTTTCGTAATCCATAAAATATATACCAACAGTTTTTTGTTTGTCAAAAATTCTAAAAATTAAATATAGTTATTGTCTATAATTATACAATTTAATCTGTAACAATCTGATTTATCAGTGTTATATAATTAAAATTTTTTTGTTAATTGTCAATCCATTTTTTTAAATTTATGAGTTTATTTTTTGATTTTATTGACTTATAGCTTAAAGAATTGTATAACACAGATTAGAACGGATTAACTCAGATTGGCACAGATTATATAACACAGATTAGGACACGGATTGGTGTTGTACTATAAGATTATAGGCGTTTGTAAAAATATTTAAAATTTATTGGAATTTTTTATTTTTTTAATTATATTGTTATTTGATTTTTTATTAAAAAATTTGAAATTTTAATTTATTCAAAAAAATAACTTAGATAAATCGTAAGGGGAAATTATGTCTTTTTTAACAAAATTATTTGGATCTGAAAATGAAAGATTCATAAAAAAAATACAGCCAATTATTGAACAAATAAATAGTTTAGAACCGGATATTAAAAAACTTTCAGATAAACAAATGAAAGAAAAAACAACTGAGTTTAAAAATAGATTAAAAAATGGAGAAACTCTTGATGATATTCTACCAGAAGCTTTTGCTTTAGTTAGAGAAGCTGCTTGGCGTACACTTGGACAAAGACATTATGATGTTCAGTTAATAGGTGCTTATACGCTTCATAAAGGTAGAATTGCCGAAATGAAAACAGGTGAAGGTAAAACACTTTCTGCAACTCCAGCTGTTTATATAAATGCTTTGGAGGAAAAAGGAGTTCATGTTGTTACTGTAAACGATTATCTTGCAAAAAGAGACTCTGAGTGGATGGCTCCAATCTATCATTTTTTGGGGCTTACAGTTGGTAAAATCCTAACAAATATGGAAAATGATGAACGAAGAGAAAATTATGCAATGGATATTACTTATGGTACGAACAATGAGTTTGGATTTGATTATTTAAGAGACAATATGGTTTGGGACAAAGAATTTAAAGTCCAAAGAGGGTTTAATTATTGTATTGTAGACGAAATTGACTCTGTTTTAATCGATGAAGCAAGAACACCGCTTATTATATCTGGTCAAGCAGAAAATGACACAAAGCATATTATAAATGCAAAAAAACTCCTAACATTCTTTAAAGAATGTGAAAAAAATCCAGATGGAAGATACCCAGATGAAGCAGACCCATTCAACCCACAAAAACCTGTTGGTGATTATAAAATTGATGAAAAATCAAAAAATGTTACTTTTTCAGATGACGGTATGAACAAACTCGAAAAACTTTTACAAGAAAGAAATGTAATTAAAGGCTCATTATATATTCAAGAAAATTTTGAATATGTTCATTATATGACACAAGCTTTAAGAGCAAATTATATGTTCAAAAACGAAGTTGATTACCTTATTAGAGATAATGAAGTTCAAATTATAGATGAACATACAGGTAGAGTTTTACCAGGTAGAAGATATTCAGATGGTTTACATCAAGCTATTGAAGCAAAAGAAAATATTACAGTTCAAAGAAGATCAAAAACATTCGCATCAATTACATTTCAAAATTTCTTTAGAATGTACAAAAAACTTGCTGGTATGACTGGTACTGCTGATACAGAAGCAGGCGAATTTAAAACAATTTATAATCTCGATGTTACTGTTATTCCAACAAATGTACCACTTGCAAGAGTTGATAACTCAGATAGAGTTTATTTAACATTTAAAGATAAAGCAAAAGCAATTGTTGAAGAAATTAAAGAATTAAATAAAAAAGGACAACCAATTCTTATTGGTACTATAAGTGTAGAAAGATCAGAAATTTTTAGTAACTTATTAAAAAAAGCAAATATTAGACATAATGTTTTAAATGCAAAAAACCACGCGCGTGAAGCCGAGATTGTTGCTGAAGCGGGTAGAGTAGGGGCTGTTACAATTGCTACTAATATGGCAGGTAGAGGTACAGATATTAAACTCGGTGGTGAAAGAAAATATGATGAGGCTTTTGAAACAATTTTACAAGAAGAAGATATTAGCGAAAATGATAAACACATTCTACTTGATGTAAAAGAATTAATTGATAGAATGAAACTTACTGAAGCAGAAGCCTTGATGGAAAAACTTGGAAGCACAGCAAAAAAAGGCACAAAAAATATTCTACAAGCAGCTTATGATTGGATTGAAGAAAATAAAAAGGTTAAAGAAGTTGGCGGTCTTTTTATACTTGGTACAGAAAGACACGAAGCAAGAAGAATTGACAATCAGTTAAGAGGTAGGTCAGGTAGACAAGGAGACCCGGGAGAAAGTAGATTCTATATTTCTATGGAAGATGATTTGATGAGACTCTTTGGTGGAGAAAGAATTCAAAAAATCTTAGCGGGTTTTGGTATGGATGAAGGCGAATTAATAGAACATCCTTGGATTACTGGTGCAATAGAAAAATCTCAAAAAAGAGTAGAAGCAAGAAACTTTGAAATTAGAAAGCACTTACTCGAATATGATGATGTGTTAAATAAACAAAGAGTTTATATTTATCAAAAAAGAGATGAAATGCTTGAAGATGAAAACATAATCGAAAGAGTTATACAAACTTCTGAAGAAATTCTTGAAGATTTAGTTGACGATTATTTTCTTAATTTGAAAAAATCAAATGAATTTGCTTATTTAGAATTAATAAAAGGATTAAAATCAAACTTTTTTATAGAACCAGTTGAAATTATAAGAAAAAATCAAAATGATCCAAAAACTCTTTATTCAAAACTTGAAGTAATTATTAAAGAAGAATTAGAACAAAAAGATAAAATTTTAGGTCATCAATACTTAAATTTAAAATTAAGAGAATTATATTTATATTTAATAGATAAGTCTTGGCAAGATCATCTTGAAAATATGGAACAGTTAAGAGAAGCAGTTTATTTAAGGGCTTATTCTCAAAAGAATCCTTTGATAGAATATAAAATTGAAGGTTCTACAATGTTTGAAACAGTTATACAAAAAATTAGAGATAGCGTTGTAAATCAAATATTTAAAATTAAAATTGAAACTGTTTCTGTACAACCAAATTATGGTGCTTATTCAACTCAACATGCTGATTATTCAAGCTTTAGTGGTGGTGATAAAGCCAATGCTAAACAAGGAGGTCAAGAAAATGAACCAGCACCAAGTATGAATGCTACGATACATTCTACAAAAATAGGAAGAAATGAACCTTGCCCTTGTGGAAGTGGTAAAAAATATAAACATTGTTGTGGTAAGTAGCATAATTAAGCGTTTTTTGATAATAAAATTTTATGGATAAGCACAGAATTTTAACAAAACGGCATAAATCCCTGTTAATCTAATAAAATCTATGCTAAATCCGTGTTATAGGATATTATATATGAAAATAGGTTTATTAAATGGTCCAAATTTAAATTTACTTGGCAAAAGAGAACCGGGAATTTATGGAAATTTTAATCTTGATGATATTTATAATAGATTAAAAGAAATTGCTGGTAAAGATAACGAAATAATAGCTTTTCAATCAAATATTGAGGGAGAGTTAATTAATTTTATACATCTTTCAGTTGATAGAGGAATAGATTACATTATTTTTAATCCAGGTGCTTATACTCATACTTCAATTGCACTTAGAGACGCTATTAGTGGAGTTGACGCTAAAGTTATTGAAGTTCATATTTCTAATATTCATAAAAGAGAAGAATTTAGGCATAAATCAATGACTGCTTCTGTTTGTATAGGTCAAATTTCTGGTTTTGGTATTCATTCTTATGAAATGGCATTGAATTATATATTGAGTATAAAAAATTCAAAAAATAAATAATAATATTTCTTTTTATGCTCATAAAAGCGGCATTTAAATAAATGTCGCTTTTTTTATTAACTTTTATTTAGTTTTTAATTGTTTTACAATATATTCCAAGTTTTCTGAGTTTTCTATATTTTTTATACTCATTTCGGTAATTAATTCAGATGCTTTATGAATATCAAATATCCTATGATTAATTTCTTCAATACCATTTTTAGAATCTTTTGATATAAAAGTTATTTGGTTAAAAGATTGGATTATTTCATTAATTTTAATTTTAGTGGTATCACTCGATTTTTTTATTTTATTTGTAGAATTAATCAGAGTATCCAACGATTTTAATATTTTTTCGCCATCAGTTGATAATTTTTTTGTACCATCTGTTATTTCTAATATACTTAAAGAAATATCTCTAATATTTAATGTCATATTTGTTAATATGTTACCAGTTTTTTCTATTACTTCTTTGGATTGAAGAATTTCTTTAATTACCTCTTTTAAAGAAATTGAAATTTGTTTTGAATTAATTCCTGTTGATTCTGATAGTTTTCTTATTTCATCAGCTACAACAGAAAAACCTTTGCCAAATTCTCCTGCATGAGAGGCTTCAATTGCTGCATTCATAGATAAAATATTAGTTTGATTAGAAATATTGTCAATTACATTTAGTAAATCAATAATTACACTAGCTGAATTTGAAACTTTATTTATGATTGAAATAGATTGTTCCATTAATTCTTCGCCAGATATTGTTAATTTTTCCAAATTTTTTACTAATTGATGTTTATTATTAGAGATATTAGAGATATTTTGGATTGAAGTTATCATATTTTTAATATGCTTCGATGAATCCTTTATCTCTTTGGATTGTGTAAGAATTAATTCTAATAGATAAGAAATAAAATCATTAAAAGATAATGTTAGATTATTAGATTTTAATATTTCGTTGTCTAAATTAAAAATTTGAGATTTAATATTTTCTATATTTATTCTAATTTCTTCTAAACTAGCACTTGATTCTTCTGAGTTAGCTGATAGATTTTTAGATATATTATGAGTCTGCTCTATTGATGTATTTAAATAATCAACAATTGATTTTAAAGTAGAAATATATTTATTAAAATGTTTAGCTAAATTACCAATTTCATCTTTATTTTTTATTTCAATATATTTAGTTAAATCAATTTTTTCGGTTGATATGTTGTTTAGAATACTCTGAATTGGCTTTGTTATAGAAAGTATTATATTTATCATAATAATAAAACTAACAATAAGAGATAATAAAATAACTATAAGTAAATAAATATTAATTAATTTTTCTATATCATCTTTTTCTTGAATTATTTTCTTTTCATAGCTAGTAAAATAATTTGAAATATCGTTTAATATTGGAATGATTTTATTTTCAAGAATTGGATAAATTTTATTTTTTAAAATATTTTTTGCTTCTATTTCTTTTTGTCGTATAGGTATTGAACTTTTTATTATATCATTAATTTCTTTAGCTCCTTCATGAAGATAATGATGTGGTGTTTTTAGTTCTTCAATTTTTTTTACAAATTCTTGATAATTTGATAGTTTTTTTAGTTCATTTCCGTATATATATTTTCCCAAATTGCAATTTTTATCGTTTAACTCACCATCAAAAGGCAAAAGTGTATCTTTAAGTAAAATATCTTTTAGTTTGCCAACCCATTTATAATGCTCTATTTCTTTAACTTTAAAAAAAAGTATCTGCTTTTCTATTTCAGCATATTCATTAAAAATATTTTTTTGGAGACTTAATAAATATAGAAAAGTAAAAGAAAGGATTAAAATTAAAAACATCATTATAGTAAAACCTATAATAAGTTTATACTTAATTTTTAAATTATTTACTAGCATTAATTTTTTCCTAAAAATAAAAATTCAATTATTTATACTAAACAGAAATTTTTATAAAATCATCATTATTATTAATATAATAATAGTAGTATTTATATTAAAATTACAAAAAAATCAATATATTTTTAATAAATTATTAATTATTAATAAATTATTGGTTGATTTTTACTGTTAAATATTATAAATTTAACCATAGTGCCGGTGTAGCTCAATGGTAGAGCAATTCACTCGTAATGAATAGGTTGAGAGTTCGATTCTCTTCACCGGCTTTTAAATTATTAAAAAAAAAATTAATTTTTTTTTAAAAAAAATTAATATTTGTTTTTTATAATTACGAAAAAAATGGTATAATGATTCCTAAGGAAAAATATTTATGGACGAGATACAAAAACAATTTGATGAATTATTTGAAAAAATAGATTCCCTTTATCAAACAAAGACTTCTTCTAAATTTAAAATAACCCTAAAGGGTGCTGCAAGTAATATAAGTAATTTAATAGATATTTTATTGAGAAAATCTTTAATTAAAGAAGATGTTTATCGATATGATGATGAAAATTCAGAAGGTGGCTTTTTTTTACCAGAAGAAAAGAATTTTAGTGATGCAGACAAAGGTGTTGTTATATTTGTCAGATTAAAGGCAATGATAAATGCTTTAGATGCTCAATCGTCTTCTTTACCAGAATCTTTGGAATTTTTTGGTGAAGAATATACAGAAAATTGTAGAAAAATTCTTGATTATTTTTCATTTCATAATTATATGGCATCAAATAATATTAATACAAGAACTCTTAAAGAATTAACAGATAGAATAGTGAATGGTAGTGATGAGATTTTCAAAAAAGTAGTTTTGGATAATTTAAAATTGCTTTCTGATAATTTTAATTCTATAAAATTATTTTTGGAGGATATAACAAGGTATAAAAAAGAAATTTATAAATCTTTAATTAGGTTTGATGTTTTTCCAAAATTACCATCTGATTTCACAGAACAAAATTTTCAAGATAACCCAACTGTATTTCTGAAAAAACTTGAAGATTTTATGAAAATAAATTCACATGAGATTATTTACAATAAAAACTGGGCGCCAGAAGCTATAAAAGAATGTTTTAATGTTACTGACATTGATGCTTTAGAAAAAATTAAAAACACTTTTCTTTCCGAATCCGAAAAAAATAAAATTGAAAATGAAGCAAATTCTCCAAGAGAAAAACTATTTAAATTAATTGTATCTTTAGCAGGAACTAAATCAGTAATAGAAGAAATCTATTTTAATTTTGACTATAATATAAAATTAATTCAGAGTAGAGAAAAATCATTTATGGAAAAAATTCAAGAAATATTAATGAAATTATTTAATATTCAAAATCAAGAAGATTTTTTTCATATTGAATATATAAATCCAACAACTAAGTCTATTCAAAAAGATACTATAAATATTCATGATTTTATGACTTTAGTAAAGAAAAAAATTTTACTTTTTGCAGAAATTGGAAAGCCAAATTCTTCTGTTTATTTTAAAATTAAAAGAGGAACAGAGGATGCCTTATTTAATTTTTTGGAGGAAACTTATATAAATCTTATGCTTATGAAGGAAAGATTTGTTAGTATTGATGCAGAACTTAGGTTAAATACACCAAAAAATATAAGATCAAAAATTAAGGATATTAGAAATCAAATTGAGAATTTAAATTCTTTACTAAACAAAATTGGCGAACAAAGAAGGAAATTTATAATAGAACAAGAAAATTTCTTAAAGCCATCTAAGAAGAAATGATTTATAGAGTAAAAAATTCTAAATTCCTAATGTCTTATAATAAAATTTATATTTTTTTCTCATCATTAAAAGAGGCAAATTCATTATTATTTCAATCAAAATTTAAATTTATAAAAAAAGATAATTATTATTCTTATAAAGAAAAAATTGAACTTTATATTAGTGGGATAGGTAAAAATAATACTTTAAATTTTATTAAAAATTTAAATTTGGAAAATAATTCTATAATCTTTAAAGTTGGTACTTGTGGAATATTAAATAATATTGAGATTTTAAAACCATTCATTCCATCATTTGTGTTTCATCAAGATAAAAAAATTTATATTAATAAAGATATACTTAAAAACATAGAAGATAAAATTTTAGTACATAATAAAGGACTTCTAACAGTTTTAAACCCTATAAGTAGTTTAGAAGAAAAACAAATTATTTTAGAGCAAGGTTTTAGTTTAGTAGATATGGAAACATTTTTTATAATGGATAATTTTAATAATATTCCAACGATCCCCATACTTGTAGGGACAGATAGAGGTGATTGTAATTCTAAAATAGATTTTATTAAAAATATAAATCAAGCCTCAGTAATACTAAAAGATTGTATAGAAAAAATTATTCATCCTCTTTTTTAAGATTAGTTTTTAAATTCTTAGAAGTAATTTTTTGATAGGCATTTTTGGCAGCTATTTTTTCGGCTTCTTTTTTAGATTTGCCTTCTCCAACTCCAATTATTTTTTCTTTTAAATAAACTTCCATACAAAAAGTTTTATCATGCTCAGGTCCAACTTCATCTTTTAAAATATATGAAGGGCATATTTTATATTTTTTTTGTACATATTCTTGAAGCAGTGTTTTATAATCTTTTTCATGCTTATTCATTACAACAAGGTTTATTTCTTCAATAAAAAAATTTAAAATAAAAAATTTTACTTTAGTTATATTAGAATCAAGATAAAATGCACCAAGAAATGCTTCAAACGCATCTGCAAGAATTGCTTTTTTATTCCTACCACCAGAAATCTCTTCACCTTTTCCAATTAATAAATATTGATTTAAAGAAATATATTTTCCTATCTTTGATAAAACATCTTCACTTACAATAAAAGATTTGATCCTTGCAAGCTCGCCTTCATTGTAATCTTTATATGTCTGATATAAATATTCTGTAATTACTAATCCTAAAATAGAATCGCCTAGAAATTCAAGTCTCTCATTATTTCTTTCTACAATTTTATTTTCATTTGAATAAGATTTGTGAGTTAAAGATAGATTTAGTAAATCGAGGTTACTAAATTTAATATGGTTTTTTTTGATAAATTCTTTTAATGCTTTTTTTCTTTCGTTGTCTAACACTAATCTTAAATCCTATAAAACTTTTTAATTAAACTTAAAAAGAATCCGTTAAATTTAAATATATACTGAAATATTTCAGATTTATAATATTATAATGACAATCTGGATGATTGTCATTATAACGGATTCTAAAATAAAGAAATTATTCTTTAGTATGTTCTTCAATATATTTTACTGCATCCCCAACAGAAGCAATTTTTTCTGCGTCTTCATCAGGAATTTGAATATTAAAAGCTTCTTCAAGTTGCATAATTAATTCAACTGTATCAAGCGAATCAGCTCCTAAGTCTTCTATAAATGAAGAATTTTCTGCAATTTTACTTTCGTCAATTGACAATCTCTCAGCAATTATTGTTTTTACTTTCTCAAAAATTTCAGATGCCATTGGTGTTCTCCCTTCATAAAGCTAAAAAATATTACCATATACTAATTAAAGAATATTTGTTTGTCAACATTTTTTTTATTTTAAATAAAAAAATGTTAAATCCATTGATCAATATTCCTTGTATATTCTATTATTTCCTCTTTTGCAAAGAAATTTTCAATTTCTCTCTTTGCACTTTCAGGTCCGTCAGATGTATGAACAACATTTTGACCAGTGTGCATAACAAAATCCCCTCTTATTGTTCCTGGCTCTGCATCTATTGCTTTTGTAGCTCCAGATAGCTTTCTTGCCATTTTAATAGCATCATCACCTTCTACAACCATTAAAATTACTGGTGAAGAAGTAATAAAACCAACTAATTCTCCAAAAAATGGCTTAGCTTTGTGTTCATCGTAATGGTATGAAGCTTTTTCTTTAGAAATTAAAGATAATTTCATCGCAACGATTTTTAAACCTTTTTTTTCAAATCTTGAAATTATTTCTCCAGAAATGCCTCTTTGAAGACAATCAGGTTTTAATATAACCAATGTTCTTTCCATAATTTTTATCTCCCTAAATAGTTAAAGCACAATTATTGAATTTTATATTTTGCTTTAACATCTTCTTCAGCTTGAAGCCAATCAGATAATTCATCTCCATGTCTGTTTGCACTTTTTCTATCAACATAAATTTCATAAGATCTTTTTTCGATTTCACTTAGAAATTGTTGTAAATCAACTGCTTTTGTAGCTTTTCTTGCCATAAGGACTCCTTGAGATATATTAATTTTAAATCTTAATTTTAAATTAAGATAATTTATTGATACAATTCTAACAAAAAATTTCTTTAAAATCAAATATATTTTTCTTATTACAAAAAAAATATTAATTTTATTTCTTTTATCAGACCTATTTTGTTGTTATTTTTTTTATGTTATCTAATTTATATATAAAGAATAAACTTTAATATTTAAAATTTAAAAAAATTATTTGAAATATTTTTTTAAATTTATAATTTAACTATACATATTTATTAATCTAAAATAGATAAAATTTAACAAAAACTTATATTAATTAACAACTTTAATATTAATTAAATTAATTAGTAATATTTTTAATTAATATTATTTTTTAAATTTAGAAAAATGTTGATTTTTTTAAAATTTTATAATATTCTTATGTTATCTAAAAATAAAGATAGTTTTGTTAGGCAGTAATCATGAGTAGCATAAAAGTCGTTTCTTTTAATAAAAAAGCAAATTTTGAATATGAAATACTTGATACTATTGAAGCAGGTATTATACTTTGTGGAACTGAAGTTAAATCTATAAGACAAGGCAAATGTAGTTTAAATGAAGGTTATATTGTTGAAGAAAACGGCGAATTATATATGAAAAATGTTAATATATCTCAATATAATTATGGTAATATCAATAATCACGAGCCACTTAGAAAAAGAAAACTTCTATTACACAAAATGGAAATTGTAAAACTTATTAGATCTATAAAAGAGAAAGGGATTACTATTATCCCAATAAAAATTTATTTTAAAGGCAGTTTAATTAAAGTTGCAATTGCTATTTGTAAAGGTAAAAAACTTTATGATAAAAGAGAATCAATGAAAGATAAAGATTCTAAAAGACAAATAGAAAGAGAAATGAAAAGAGGCTAAAATTTATTTATATACTATGATTATAAAATACTATAAAAAACTTGACTTTTATTTTATTTTATTTAATTAATAAATAATGAGGAAATATCAATTTTTATAGAAATTCTAAATAATTTTTAACAAAATGGAGATTGAATGAAAATACTTTTTATTTTTCCTAATATTATTGGGTATCTTGAGAATAACTATATTATGGCTGAAGATGATCCAGGATATTATAATGGAAATTTTAGATTACAAAGTCTAAGTATTCCAACTGTACTCGCTATAACACCAAAGGACATAGAATTTGAATTTGTAGACCATCAAATAGAGAAAATACCTTACGACACGGATGCTGATTTGATTGCTATAACAATGTACACGCCAAATGCCGCTGATGGCTATGATATTGCTAATAAATTTAGAAAAATTGGCAAACCTGTAGTTATTGGTGGTAAACATGCAACTATTTTACCAGAAGACGTTAAACAGCATTGCGATTGTGTTTTTGTTGGCGAAGCAGAAAGTGGAATTTGGGCAGAATTTTTAGAAGATTTTAGAAAAGGTGGAATAAAAAATTGTAAACCATATTATAGACAAGATAATGATTATTACTTTGATATGGAACAACTTGAGCCACCAAGAAGAGACATTTGGCAAAAATATAAAAATAAATATTCGTGGCTTATGCCTCCTCTTCAATTATCAAAAGGATGTCCTGCTGGATGTACTATGTGTACTGTTCCTGCTATGGAAAGAACGAGACTAAGAGTTAAACCTATTTCTGTTATAGAAAAAGAATTACAAACTATAAAAGAAGATTATGTTTATTTAGTTGATGACAATATTCTTATGTCTAAATTTACTGATAAATATTTAACTGAACTTGTTGCTTTATTTAAAAATTATAATAAGAAAATGATGTTGTCTATAACTCCAACATTTTTGACAAATAGACAAGATTCTTTAAAATTATTAAGTACTGTTTGTGATGAATTTTATTATATTTTTAACTGTTTTTCTGGTAAACAAAGCATTGCAAAGATAGTTGAAGAAGAAAATAGAATGTTTTCTGATTATGATTTACCAAAAAGATTAAGGGATTATGGAGTTAATATATTTGGCTCTATGTTTATGGGATATGATTGGCATGACAAATCAATTTTTGAAAAAATCGTAAATTACACGATAAAATCAGAATTTGGTGCTTGTGAATTTACAATTGCAACTCCTTATCCTGGTACTCCTATGTGGAAACAAATGGAAGCAGAAGGAAGAATTCTTACTAAGGATTGGAGTAAATATAATTCTGGAAATGTTGTTTTTCAACCTAAAAATATGACTCCTGAAGAACTTTACGAAGGATTTTTGTTTTGTTGGAAAGAATACTGGAAACATAATAAAACAAATCATTTAATAGAAAAATTTGGAAAATTTCAAGATTATAACGATAACGCTTCCTTATAATAATTTGTTTTAAACAGGGGAATCTTTCTTACTTATCCCCAGTTTTCATAAAAAAAAATATTCACCACGAGAACACAGAGTTAAGAATGAAAAAAATTATTTTCTCTGTGCTTCTCAGTGGTTAAATTTTATCTGTTAATTAATGATTTATCGGGTATCTATCTATCTTTTCATATTTGAGTTAATAATTTTTGAAATTTATATAATATTCTTAACAAAAAGAGAAATAATTTAATAAAATAAATTTTAATTTTTTTTATTTTTTTTATCATTGACATTTTTTTATTTTAGATTATAATTTTTTTATGTTTATAAAATCTATTGTAAATTTTTTTTTAATAAAATATCAAAATAGTCCTCTTGAAGTTCAAAAAAAATCTAAAATATTTCTTATTATAAATTTTTCAGGGATTTTGTTATTGTTATCCGTTTCACTAATAGAATTAATCTTTGGTTTTTCGTTTTATTCTGTTTTTCCTTTTATGCTTGGGGTTATTTTTTCTATAATTATACTTTTTATATTTAAAACTGGACATTACGAACTTTCTTGTTTTTTATTTATTGCAGGGATTTTTTCTGTACAGACACTTGCAATAATAATAGACAAATACGATAACCCTTTTGATATTTATAGATATGCGTTTACTATAACAAGTTTAATTCTTGTTACTGGGGTATTATCTTATAGTAGAAAACAGGTTTCTATTATTGTTTTACTTGGCATCGTAGGCATAATCTTTTTTTATATTTATAGATTTGGTATTGAGTTAAAAAAACCGTTTGACACTGTTGTAATAATAACTTTAATTGTATCTATATTTGTTTTTATATTTTTTGGTGTTTTGGCATTATTAACATTAGTTGTAACAAAAAATATAGTAAAAATAGCAGAAAGTAGAGAACAACAGGTAAGATTAGAAAGAGACGAAACCAAAAGAATGTTAAATATAATTAAAATTTATACAAAACCTTCAATCGTTAAAGATATTCAAAGTGGAAAAGATCCAACTAAATTTATTCCAGAAAAAAAAGAAGTAGTTATTTTATTTTGTGATATTAGAGACTTTACAAATATAATAGAAAAAATGGAACCTTCTGATGTTGTTGAAATATTAAATCCATATTTTGCTATGATGAACGCAATTATTATAGAAAATAAAGGTGAAATCGATAAATTAATGGGTGATTGTATTATGGCAATTTTTAATAATTGCGATGATGCTTTAAAGGCTTCAATTGAAATGCGAAAAATAATTAATAATGAGACTAATAATTCTATAAAAATAAAAAATGGAATTGGAATTCATTTTGGAACTGTAATTATTGGTAATATTGGGTCTCCGTGGAAAATAGACCATACTGTTATTGGGGATTCGGTAAATGTTGCAAGTAGATTAGAATCTTTAACAAAAATTTATCATGCCAATATTATTATTTCTGAAGCTGTAAAAGAAAACTTACAAAATGATTATGATTTAATAGAATTAGATATAGTTATGGTTAAAGGTAGAAAAGCACCTATTAAAATTTATGGAATTTACGATGAATTTTCTTATGAAGAAAAATGTATTTTTGACAAAAATATAGAAGATTTAAACAAAGCTTTTGATTATTATATAAACGGAAATTTTACTGATGCAATTTTTATATATGAAAAAATAATTGATGAGTTAAAATGTAAAAATTGTACAATCCCTTATATAGATTTTTACAAAGAGAGATGTATAGAACTTGAACTAAAAAGGAAAAACGGAGACTTACTAAATTGGGATGGAATTTATGAATTTAAGAATAAATAGAAAAATTATTTTAATCATTCTTTACTTTATACATATTGATAAGTTAGACAATTATCAAGATAAAATCTAATTACTCTAATATCAAGTAATTATATACTTAAACACCTTTAAAGATCAATAAATAATAAAATTGATATTACTTGTAATTTGTTTGATAAATATGAATTCAAGAGATAATTGTTTAAGTTATATGATTTAAATCTGTGTAATCTGTAATAATCTAAAAAATCTGTGTTATAACATTGACTTTGGATAATTTTTATGGTTTAATAGGAAAAAACTGGTAGGAGTTTTAGTTTGAATAAAGTAAATTTATTTCCTTTTGATCTTAAAAATAAAAATGCAATCTATTTTTATA
>Ga0209727_1001186_pt1 | contig 22570 bp, 13 predicted proteins | sample RifGroC1_FD_183995 | JGI IMG/M metagenome (GOLD analysis project Ga0209727, IMG submission 183995) | Groundwater microbial communities from Rifle, Colorado, USA - Groundwater C1 (SPAdes) (version 2) | ecosystem: Environmental > Aquatic > Deep subsurface > Groundwater | place: Rifle, Colorado...
AACGACAGGCCGCTCCGCTTCGATCCGGAAACGCCTGCCTGGAAGCGGATCTCCCGCATCGCAGCGCTGAACCGCGATCTGGCTGACGGCGACTACCTCTCGGGCGCGCCCGCCCTCTGCCCCGGCCTGGACGTGTTGGCCGAGCTTCGCGGGCCGCAGGAGCTGATGATGGACCTCCTCACGGAAGGCGAATGGGTCCACCGGAAGCTCGCCGAGATACAGACGGCCTCGTACGCGGCGATGGACGCACTGTCCTCTTCGTCCGCGTATCCCGACGGCTCCAGCTTCCACGCTTTCTTCATGCTCTGGGCTCCCGTCCGCTGCGCTCTCGCCCAATGCGACGCCGCGGCCCTGATTTCCCCGGACATGTTCGCCGAATTCGCCGTCCCCTACCTGCGGGAATATTGCGGCCGGGTCGACCGGGTGCTGTACCACGTGGACGGACCGGACGCGCTGCGCACCGTGGATATGGTCCTGGAGGTGGAGGAACTGGACGCTGTCGAGTTCACCCCCGGTCCCCAGATCCCCGGAGGAGGCGACCCGCGCTGGTACCCGATGTACCGGAAAATAAAGGAAGCCGGGAAAAGCGTGCAGGCCGTCTGGATGAAAGCCAAGGACGTCGAACCCCTGCTGGACGCCGTCGGCCCCGCGGGCATGTATCTTGAAGTGGACGTCGCCGACCTGGCCGAGGCGGAAGAGCTGGAGCGCGTCGTCGCCCGCTACCGCCGCTAGATGCCGCAACTGATCCCCCGTACCGGGATCCACACAAAAACCTGAAGGAAACACTATGCAGAACGGCCGGGACTTCATGACGGACATCGCCGAATTCGACCTGCATCCCGCGCGCCTGCTTTGGCGCGCCGAATTCCCGCTCTCCGCGCGGACCGATGGCACCGCCGTCGTCTTCTCGGTTCCCTTCCGCGCGTACCGCCTGGAAGGGGACCTGAAGGCGGAGGGCGCGCTCCCTATCCGAACCCATGAGCTGCGGGTTGAAGCGCTCGCCGGCGGAACCCTGCGCCTCGGCATCGCCTTCGGTACCGCCGAAGGCGCCGCTTTCGGCGCCGGGGCGCCCGCGCGCGAAACGCCCATGCTCGCCCCCGCGGGCCTTCCTTCCGCCGTGCCCCTCTCACTGATTGCGGAACCCGAGGGCGGCTGGACGCTCGCCGTCGCCGGGCGGGGAGGCGGATCGCCGCGGACTGTGCTCCGCCTTCCCGCCCGGCTTCCCCCTTCGTGCCCCTGGAGCGAACTCCAGCCGCCCGCGCCGGACGATTTCCGCGCCGAATTCTTTCCGGCGGAAGCCGGGGACCCGCTCGTCCTCCGCCCTTCCGGTCCCCGCTTCGCCTCCTGGGACCAGTTCTTCCCCGCCAAGCTGGAGTCGGTCGTCCTCGGCTACCTGGAGGACCCAGGCGACGGCGGATCGGCCCGCATTTCGACCTCGCTTTTCTCCTTCTCCGCCGATGCCGGGGAAAGGTTCGCGGGCACGGGGGAGCGCTTCGGCCGGCTGGACCTATCGGGAAGGACGGTGGTGCTGGAGAACACGGACGCCCTGGGCGTGAACAGCCGCCGCGCCTACAAGAACGTGCCCTTCTGGCTTTCCAGCGCCGGCTACGGCGTCTTCGTGCACGATTCGGTCCGCATGGTCCTTTCCTTCGCCGACGTTTCCACCCGGGCCGTCCAGGGCGCCGTCGACGCGGCGGGGCTGGACCTCTTCATCCTTCCCGGCAAGCCGGAGGAGGCGCTGCGCCGCTACCGGGAAATCACGGGTTTTCCTCCTACCCTCCCCGCCTGGAGCTACGGCGTATGGGTCGCCAAGATGAGCTACTACTCGGCCGACGAGGCGGAAGGCGTCGCCCGGCGCATGCGGGCGGAGGGTTTCCCCTTCGACGTCCTGCATCTGGATACGGGGTGGTTCGAAAAGGACTGGGTCTGCGAGTGGCGGTTTTCAAAAGAACGCTTCCCCGATCCCGAAGCCTTCATGAAGAGACTCCGCGCCATCGGCGTCCGGGTTTCGCTCTGGCAGACGCCGAACATCGGGGAAGGCAACATCCTGCTGGAAGAGGCGCGCACGAAACGATACATCGCACCTTCCACCGGGGAAAAGCTGACCACCGCCTCGGATTTTTCGGGCCAGGATTTCGGCGGCCAGATCGACTTCACCAATCCGGAGGCGGAGAAGTGGTACCGCGCCCTGCTTCGCCGTCTCTTCGATCTGGGGGCCGCGGCCATCAAGACGGACTTCGGAGAAAAGATAGCCATGGACGCCGACTATCTGGGAATGCCGGCCGCCCGCCTTCGCAACTTCTACGCATTGCTGTACCAGAGGGCCGCCTTCCAGGAGACGAAGGACGCGAAGGGGACCGGATTGATTTGGGCCCGCGCCGCCTGGGCCGGCTGCCAGCGCTACCCCCTGCACTGGGGAGGGGACGCGGCAGCGACCTGGGACGGCCTCGCCGCATCCATCCGCGGCGGCCTGCAGTTCGGCATGTCCGGCTTCGGCTACTGGGCCTCGGACGTGGGAGGCTTCCACGGCCTGCCTGAATTCATGAACGACGGCCCTTCCGATGCCCTGTACCTCCGCTGGACCCAGGCCATGGTGTTCGCATCCCATTTCCGCTACCACGGCACCTCCGACCGGGAACCCTACGCTTTTCCCGCCGTAGCCGCCGAGGTCCGCGCCTGGCTGCGCCTGCGCTACGCGCTCATCCCCTACCTGCTGAAGTCAGGCGGGGAATGCGAGCGCAGCGGATATCCGCTGATGCGCGCCCTGGCCCTGGATTGGCCTGACGAGGCGGAGGCCTGGACGGCGGAGGGCCAGTTCCTCTGCGGTGCCGACATCCTGGCGGCGCCTATCATCAACGATGAGGGCGTACGCTCCGTCTACCTGCCGCCGGGCGACTGGACGGATTTCTGGACCGGAGAAGTCCTAGCGGGAGGCCGCCGTCTCCCGCGGGCGGCCTATCCCCTCGCGCGCATCCCGGTCTACGTCCGCATGGGGACGGAGCTTCCCTGGTATCCGGATCCGGTCGCGTGCGTGGACGAGATGGATTTCTCCAAAACCCGGACTCTGCGCTTCGACCGGAGCTTTCAAGGGATCGGGAAGAGCGGACTGGGGGCGGCCACGGGGCTAAGCTAGGGGTCAGACCCTGCGGCGGCCTGAAGAAGTCCTGCGGGGGGAAGAGAAGGGAGATCCCGGCGGAGCGGCGGCAGGGACGCCGCCGTACGGTGTTTGCGCCGTATCGCTCGGCGATACGGCATCGGCACGGATGCCGCCCCTCCCGCGCCCCCTCACTCATTCCCGGGAAGATGTGGGGGGCCACGGGAGCTACGACAGGAAACTGGATGTCAGGCCCTGGAGAGCGTCAGTCCGCTTCCCTGCCCTTGTTTTCCTTGATTTGTGGAGTATACTCCTAAATATCGGAGTAAATTAGGAGTATGTTCCCAAGATTGGCCTCTTTTCCTGTTGATAGGAGTTTTTTTCTGTTCGGAGCAAGGGGAACCGGAAAGACCACCCTTCTGCGCCAACGCTTTGCGGACCAGGACACTTTTTGGATCGATCTGCTTGCGCCAAGTCTGGAATCCCGGCTGAGCCGGCGTCCGGAACTTCTTGAAGCTATGGTGATGGAACAACCGGGAAAGGTGATCATTCTTGATGAGATACAAAAGGTGCCCTCCCTTCTCGATGTGGTACATTCGTTGCTTTCCAGAAAGATTGGAACCTTTATCCTCACCGGCTCCAGCGCCCGTAAGCTGAAGCGTGGAGGGGCGAATTTGCTGGCGGGCAGGGCTGCTGTACGCGAATTGCACCCGCTTTGCCGGGCAGAGCTTGGTGCGGATTTTTCAGTGGAGCATACGCTCAACTGGGGATCCTTGCCGGAAATCCTGGGACTTACGAGGGACGAAGACAAACTCGACTTCTTGCTTTCCTACACGCAAACCTACCTGAAGGAAGAAATCGCCGCTGAACAATTGGTAAGGAAAGTTGACTTCTTTCGCGGTTTTCTGGAAGTCGCAGCCCAATCCAACGCAAAACTGGTAAATGCGTCCAATATCGCACGGGATGTAGGTATAGATCCAAAAACCGTGCAGACCTATTTTTCGATTCTTGAGGATACCCATTTAGGTTTCATGGTAGAGCAGTACCATCATTCCGCAAGGAAACGGGTGATGGTCATGCCGCGTTTCTATTTCTTCGATAACGGAGTCGCGCGGGCTTTGGCCCAAACGATTTTTCATCCGGTTGCCCCGGGGACTTCGTATTACGGCGAATGTTTCGAGCACATGGTCGTTGCCGAATTGTTCCGTCTGGCATCGTACGAGAATCGCGGACGACGGCTTTTTACCCTAACGACTCAGGATGGCTTTGAACTGGATATCGTGCTGCAGACGCCGGGCCAAGATCTGATGCTACTGGAAATCAAATCCTCGACCCAGGTCGACGAACGCCACGGCAAGTCCTTGGTGTCGGCGAAAAAGGATTTTCCGCCGGGAACCCGGTGCTACCTTTTATCGCAGGATGAAATTCCACGGGAAGAACAGGGCGTCATCTACATCCCTTGGTACGAGTTCATGCGCCGCGAGTTTCCCTTCGCGACCCAACTCGCAGCTCGGACTGGGGGACAGACCCTATAGGGAATAAGCGGGGATATCATGAGATAAGTGGCAAGGAACTTGCCAGCTACTTGCGGGCAGCCCCGCGCGTCGACGCGTCAAACCAGACGGTCCATATCGGCAGGCTGAACAAGGCCGGGCGGAAGATAAGCTTCGAAATCCTGCTGCAGAGCGTGAACCAACTGATCAACGACAATCCGCACCTGCTGGCGTATACGCAGCGGACGGTCGGAAAATCGCGGAACAAGAGCAGGGCTACCGTCGTGGCTCGGACCATCCGGCAGATTTTCTACATCCTCAAGAACCGAGAACCGAACAGGTACCTACGCATCGATTGCTTGAGGACGAAGCAAAGGCGAATGGAAAAAATCCTGCAAACGCAAGATTACGCTTGACAGGTTATCTCATAGGGGCCTGTCCCCATGACCATTACGCCGCGCTCGTAGAGCCTGAGTTCGGTCACGGCAAACTCGCCGCCGATCGCCTTGCCGAATTCACGGGCGAGGCTCAGTGCTTCCGCGCGATCCATTCGGTCATCCTCCCCGTCCGTTCAATGAGCGAAAGACATAATCCGGATGAAAGCTGAGCGAGCAGGGTTTCCTTGTTGTCGCGCGACAGATAGCGAGCCTCGATATTGAGGGGGTCTGTCCCATAGCGCGATTATTCCGTCGTCAACTTTTCTGCGATAGCCGCTACCGTTTCTTGGGCAGCCGCAAGCGCTTTCTTGATCATTTCCAGATCGAGGATTCCGTGATGGGGATAGCGTGTCCTCACCGCATACACATTCAATTGGCTGCAGAAATCCGAAAGGGCATGGAATTCCTGACTGTAAGTCTCGCAACTAGAGAGCAGGAAGACGAGGTTATGGGTCTTGTCCGGCTCCTGTCCATTTTGAGGGCCTTGAGGTATTTCTCGACCGCCTGTTGGCACAGGAAACCAATGATCTCAAATGGAATAGGCCGCATGGTCATGAGGAACCGTGCCGTGGCCAGATCCTGCTTCCCAAGGTCAGCCCATTCCCCGACTATGTCTTCAAGCCGCATAAAGTACCTTTCCTTCACGCGCGATCTTGCGCTCGAGCGTAGGAAAGAGTTTCCGCTCCTCAAAATCCTTCACCGTCTCGACGATGACATCCAAAGGGAAGGATATTTTCCCGAATGAGTCCCGCCAAATCTGCGATGAACTGATCGCCCCCTGTTCTTCCGCATCATCGACGAGGACAAGAAGGTCGATGTCGCTATCCCCCGTACGAGAACCAGTCGCGGACGAACCGAAAAGGATGATAGACCGGACCGATGCGTGAGACCTGATGATGCCGAGGAGAACTTCAAGCTCGCGCGACATCTTTTCTGTCAGGCCCGCAACCGTTTCCATAGTCCCTCCCTACCACTTCCCGAACGCCGCGGAGAAGAGCCCCTTGAGCTCGGAACGCTACTCAACGTTGATCGCCGCCAAATTGATCTTAAATGGCAAGAACGAAAGCTCGTCCCCGCCGCCCGTTCCCGGAGAAGCTTGATCTGCTGCCGCTTACCTGACAAGCGGGGTCTGTCCCACATTCCGTCAACCCCCTTTTCTAAAATCCCATCATCTCCGGACAATTACTGAACTACAAGCGAAGAAACATAACCAAAACCTGCAATCGAAAGACGAGGAAGACCAACCCATGTTCCATTCTTCCAGTACCCGGGTTCTTCTATTCCTGTTTGTTATGGAATTTGCTTGAGGAAATCATCCACATGCGGTATTTCCCTCTCAAGAATATCCAACAAAGTTGTTCCTACCTGTGTAGTCAATCTCCTAAGCTCGAAGCATTCCAGGACGGCGCGTAGATGCTCGTCACTGCCTGATATTAAGCCATGCCGTTCCAATATATATTTTGCGACAATTTGAAGCTCACTTGGTGGAATTTCATCAAAATCTCTCTGCCCCCTGGTTCGCACCTTTATTGGCGGGCTTCCTGCTATCCTGACAGTGGAAAAGACCCAATCACTATGATCAGACTGATTGGCCTCATTTTCAGAAACGAGAATCCCTTTTCGGATGGCCTGTTCGAGTGCGCTATTCATGGTGTTCTTTAGATCGGGCCCCATCCGCTTAATACCACAGCCGCGAAGGTAGATGTCGTAGACCCGCTTGGCGACCACAGGGCCTTCAGTCTCAACAATCCGAACGATACCTTCTGTAACTATGCCAAGTGGAACGCCACGAGGATCCGGTCCATGTTGCCCGGAATATACTGAATATTCTTCGAACTTAAGACCGCTATCTAGATCTCTGAGTAAAGGAACGGTCCCGACCCTGCGATCACCGATATCTCCATCGTAGGCTTTCTGAAGCAACCGAGATTTTGCATAAGGCAGGATCGAACTCCCTGAACTGGAAGGATTCGGTTTTGCTTCACCTATCGAAGATGGATCATGGTCGGAATATTCAGCAGGTATTATCTCGACTTGGCTTGCCGATTCATCGACAAAAGAAACGGTGCGGTGTTCGGTATACACACTCGTTGACGCGTTTTCGGCACCAATTGGTTCAATACCACGTTCGGACAATGTCTTCAGGAGGTCATCCAAAACTTCCTTCCGTCGACGGATGAAGGCCGAGGCAAAACAACGCCAGAACACCCAGCCTACTCGCTCCAGCACTCGTTGGCGTTGCATGTCATCGGCCCATTTATCCGGCCCATGGAATCGATCGCCATCGCACTCTACCGCAAGCCGAGCATCGTGATGCCCCTCCACCACCATGTCGATACGGTACTGGCCAACACGGACCTGCGGGATTACCCGATAGCCTCGCTGAATGAGTTCGTCGTACATCTCGCGTTCGAATGGCGACTCGCAGAGTTTGCGCAGGTCCTCCGAGCGAGTTTCGTCCTGTGCGAAGGGTTTTGAAAAATGATCGATGAGACTACGTCGCAGCCGATCTACCCCGCTTAATTGCTTCACATCAACTGAACGAACAAGGTACATCCGATCGCGTGCGCGAGAGGCGGCTACATTGAAACGTTGGGCAAAGGTATCGCGGGAGGGTGGTGCTCCCACTTCATTTGGTGCAGACACCATGGACAGAAATATGATATCGCGTTCTTTCCCTTGGAATGTGCGGGCGTCACCGCAAGCGATGCGATGGCGTGTAATTATTTCCGACCCGAGCTCATCGTTCAGGCGATTCCATACCTCCCGTGGTTGCTTGTCGCCCAACAGTGAGACAACGCCGATGGAGCGACCAGCCATAGCAGGGTCCGCCACAATAGCCTTGATTTCATCGACGATATAGCGTACTTCTGGCTTATTGACGTCACCTATGCGGTATCCATGTTCCACCAGTACATCGATGAGTGGTGGGTCGAGGCGTTCGGAGACCCTCGGAACCCGGAGAGGCTGCAGTTCATGATTGTAGAATTCCCGCTTGGAGTACTCGATGATGGGGCCGACGCAGCGAAAATGCTCCTTCAGCATTACCGAGCTTGTGGCGAATACTACTTTATACAGGTCATAGATGGAACGTTCCGGCGACATCTGAGGCCGATAGCTATCGACCTGATTGCCAAGAAAGCGACCCATCAGATTACGGATCTTGTTTTCTTCAAGACCCACGCCTTCGGGAGAGACTTGCTTGTCATCACCGACGATCAACACTTTCTGTGCGCGCAATAAAGCAGGCAAGGCGGTCATGTCTGACTGTGATGCCTCGTCGATGATGACGAGGTCGAAGCAACCCAGCTCTGCGGGAAGGGATTCGGATACGCGATAGTGAGGCATGATCCAGCAAGGTACTGCGGGGTTAGCCTGCGCTGCCGCCATACGCGCATCTTGCCGATAGCGTACTGCGCGCTTGCCGGTACCCTTGCCGATTTTCTGGATAGCATTGAGATAGCCCTGCAGGGCGGCACGGATGCTTGGTGAAGCATTCTCCGCGAGTTTCAGCCAGGTTCGCTTCATCACAATATCGCGATAGGCACGCGACAGGTCGTTCTCAACTTCATGGCGGTCCTTCGCCAGTCTCTTCAGGGTTTCTTGCGCGTCAATCGAATCAAGCCAAGTAGCCAAGCGACGCAAGCGCCAAGCTTCACGCCAATTGTCAGGCAGTAGGACATCAACTGATCCCTCAAGCGCCAGTTTGAGCGCCTTAGCAAATCGTGGAGCGCCCGAATCCTTAACCTTGTCGCAGACATCCTGTAAGACTACTAGATGTCCCCTGAGACCCAATACCCGAGAAAGCTCCGCCATCAACGCCGACCATTCTGCCTGCATTCGTGAGTCTTCGATCTTTGGATTACCCAAGGTCTCGGAGAGAAACCGACGAATGCCTTCAATGATGCTACCGGTACGACCCTCCAGAACCTTTAAGAATCCTTCCTTGGTTGCCCATACTGTGGCTAATCGATTTCTGGTAATGTGGTGCCACAGCGCCTTCTCCAACTCATCCAAGCGCTGGTTATTATCCACTACCTCACGGGCATGAGCCCAGCCAGGGAATAAATGGGTAGCTGCGGGAATGAGCGGCGCCTCGTCCTTTACCATGCGCTTCACCTTGAGATAATGAGCATACTCGTGCGCAGCTATCACTGCTCCTTCCAGCTCATCCTCCGGAACCGCTTCAAGTTGAAGCTCGTTGGCAATTGCATTCCAGCGAATAGCCAGTTGCCGTAGTTTTTTTGACAGATCCAGATAATTGGACACATGTTTCCAGCCATGGTCATTGTCGGGGGGTAAGCCGAGAACACGGATCTCTTCCAGTCGCCGTTTCTGTTCCGACTTTCCGAACAGCCCCTTCAGGCCAAAGGGGACTCTACCTTCGCTGCGATTCCTCACAGCGTTCGTCAATTCGGAATCCAACTCGATACCTGGGGAAGCGGAAACCGGCCGCTCAAGAAAGTCATCCCGCATTTTTACAGCCTGTTCAAGCTCGGCGCCGAGGTCTTCAAGCATCGGCAGAAGTCTACCGCCGCCACTACATCGCAGGCGATCACGCATTCCGCCCGTCCACGGACGATTTGCCTCTACGACCTCATTGCGAAGGCCTCGCAGCGTTTCGATCTGTGTGAGAATTCCCTGGGCGAGAACGATCGTCTCCTGGCCTGAATCGGAGAGGTCAGGTACCACGCCGCTATCCACGTCATGTTTCAACTTTTCAAATCGGGACAAATCCTGGTGGACTGCGAGTAATTCCTTGGCGGCAGGAAATTCAACAAGCTGCGGCAGTGAGGCCTCAAGGTAGTCGATGTCCTGGCCCAGCGCACGCCTTGCCTCTCGCAACCGAACAATGTCAGTATCCGAGAACCGTGGGTCAAACTCAGCAGCGATTCCAAGCGAGTCGGAAATCCACTCGAACTGACCGATATTTCCGACTACCTCGCGCGCGGCGTTCTCCGGGTCGATTTCATCGCTCCCCAACGAGACCTTGGAGAGGTTCCGTTTTGCCCATTCGCCAATGTTGAAATCGATGCCGGCAAGTTTTGCATGGAGGGCATCGATGGATTCCGCAAGATTTGCGATGCCTCTCGCTGTACTATCGCGATCCAGGCTCTGGATTTCGGAGGCGATCTTGTGGATGGCGTGTTCAAACTGCTTCATCCCAGCCTGTTCGCTCGAAAGGAGCGAAATGGCGAGCGGACGGATTTCTTCCGGAAGCTGTTCATGCAAAACCGCAAGTGCGGGGTCCTTCATCGAAGTCACGAGCACCCGCTTGCCCTCGGCAAGGTAATGACAGATGACGTTGGCGATAGTATGGGTCTTGCCCGTACCTGGTGGTCCCTGCACGACTACGCCATCGTGAACCTCGAGGAGCTGAACGATACGAACCTGTTCGTCGTTGAAGGGTTTTGGAAAGTACAGGTCGCGCGGCTTCGTGGCGGTCAATGTGCTGCTTGGGTGGGATGCGGCAGAGATTCCACGAAAGAGAGGCAGCTCGACGACTGTGTTGGTCGTGTCTGGGTCGGTCACGAGCGCGATCACAGCGGGCGGGTAATCTTCAGCCTCCTCGGTTTGATTCTTCAGCTTTTCGAGGTCCTGCAGGAAGAGACTGTTGGTGCGTGGACGCGCAAAGAGGAGCCATGTATCGGAGACTTTGAGCTGCTCATCCGCCTTGGGAAGGGTACGATCTTCCGCCGGAACTTCGGTGGGCCAATAGATGCCATTTGCGTCGAGGCTGGTCGCTGCACTTCTAAGGAGCGCTTCGAAAGTGCTCCGATCGAAAGGCGAAAAGGTCGTTGTAGCCTGCCCGAAGAAGACCTTCGCCGCCTTTTCCAGATCGGCAAGGCCGGGGTTATTGACAGAGTCGTACCATTCGGTTTCGATGCGGGCATCGACATCCCTGGGGCGGATTTCCATTTCCGCCGTCACGGGGTTGAGCGCCAACTCGACGAGCCGCCCCATCAAGGGATAGCTAAGATGAGCGCCCATTGTGTTCCATATACCAAGACCTACGCCCCACACGAACTCCAGCTGGGCTTCGACAATGCTGCCTTCGAGTTGCTGTTTCAATGTGAATAAATCGGAATAGAGGCGGATACTTCTCCGGCGTGGTATTTCGCCCTCTGCCCAGGGGCGCCACTTCGTGGCGAGCCAGTTCACGTACTGAGCCCGGACCATATCTGCATCTTCAAATTCGGAAAGCGCAACCGTCGCTTCGGGGTCGATGGCAGGCTTCCCATCCTTCGTCGGTTCCCTCGATGAACAATGCGTTCCCGCTTCGATGAGGCCTGCGCCATCCGTGGTTTTGCGTAGCAACGGCTCTTCTGTTGGTATCTGGGTCATCTGTACCCAAGCTCGAAGATGAGCGCTTCCGATCTCTGGTGGCTTAGTCTCGTGCAGTCGTTCAACGGCGAGCCAAATCTCTTCCTCGTTATCAGGGCCGCTGATGTTAAGGCTGATTCCGGGCAACCCTTGAATCTCGTGCTCGTAAAGAGTAAAGAGACCATGCGCGGAAACGTTGGAGACAGGCTTTCCCCGCAGACGTGAAGATTGTTGAGAGAATTCGATGAGGGAGAGGAGACGGGATTTTTCGAGAGTCCCAGGATTTAATGCATCATCATTTTCAAATTTCATCTGGCTATATCTCCTGATGACCGAAGGCCACGGCGGAAGCGGCTAGCGCTAGACCCCATCGGTGGCATGCAGAACCTTCCGCTGCATATCCTTGATTGGTGACCAAGGTACCGCGCACAGAGCTCCATCCCGTACTACTATGAATTCCCCAAAACACGAGCCTCTGCCGCAACAAGTGGCCCAAACCACGTCCAGAGCTCGTCAAAGTTACCTTTCTTGTTCAGCGGATTATTCTCTATAAATTGAGCATCGATATACTGACTCCTGAAGGCCTCACCTGTTCGCCGCGGGTGATTTGCAATCCAAGATTCGTAGAAATCCCTGTACACTTCGTAATGATGACTGTGTACAAAGGGTTCCCAAGTCTCGACAAGCTCGCCCTCTTCCCGGATGTCAATGATCTCAATCTGCTCCATTTTGCGCTTCTGCCAGCCTCCCCAAGCCTCATTGAGCAGGTTGACCGCTCCCCGATCACTCTGAGGCGCACCATAGCCGAAGATGGTCACCATGAAAGCATTTTCAAACGCCCCCCTTACTGTCCGCCAGGCAGAGCGAATGGCTGGATCAATCTCGTAGTCTTTGTCGGCGACTGGAAAAAGCAACTTCCCTGGAATGAAGGGCTGCCCGCATCGTGAGCATCTAGCACCGCGCAGGCCATGCAACTGGTCTCTCTCACAAAATGCCGTAAGTACGTTCCCATGAAGGAACAGGATCTGTGGAATACCTCCCCCTGCGCGTCCGTTGCGCCTTGCGGCCTGGATGAGGAATGGATCCCAGTTGAAAGTAGCGATGACGTCCTTGGGCCTGAGGCTCAGTATCAAGTGATCATACAACGTCGGTTCATCCGGAAGGTCAAGCAATGAGAAATACTCAAAAATGGCTCGTTCTAGTGACTCGCAGATTTTTTCTTTTGCCGGGTCGTTGCTTAATTCGGAGTAGAGTTCCTCAAAGTTACGGCCAGAGCAAGGGATACCCGCTGAAGCCAGCACATCTGCAACCAATGCTATTTCGAAGAAATCAGCCATTACAGGGAGGCGTTTGCCATTACGCTCACCACGAGGAAACGCCGCGCGGCTTGCACCGGCTCCGAGAAGGACAACGTGGGGACGATTCATCGATACATCAGCTATCTCGTCTGCAATGTACTTCTCCAGGTCCTTCACAAAGGGCTCCTTGTTTTCATTATTTTTGTATCATCGGATATGGCTCATAACGGTAATCTTGGTGCCTCTATTGGTAAATCCGATTGTCCAGATCGCCGAATTTTGTTGAAGCGCTCATCTAGATGACTGATGCGTACTCGGTTAGGCAAGCCCTCTTTCACAACCTCGATTTTGATCTCGCGTATCCCATGTCGCTCGTAACCATCCTGAAACAATATCGCTTTATCTAGAGGATGATCTTCTATTATTTCACGTAGTGTCAGAATATCTAACGTTTCAAAGTCGAGGAATTCAGAATTTTCATCCCAATGGTCGACTTTCATCATGTGATGGTTTCTATTTCCGTATACTACTACCCAAAGACCTTGCGGCATGCGCTCCCTTGGTGGAGCTCCCTCACCAAATTCTCCCAAAGCAATCGATCCCAGCACTTCCCGTACTTCCGGATAGCATCCCAGGATTTCACTAGCTTGATCAAAACGATCGTCCGGTCCATATAGAAAACGTGAGGAGTATTGTACCTGAAGCGAATTTAGAAAGGAACGTGTTTCAAGGCCGAGGGACACTGGGACTCCATCGTGTAGCCCTTTATAAATCTGAACGTATTCCTTTCTATCGATCTGTTGATGCTTCAGTGCCAGCAATTTACAGATTTTTTGCTCAATGCTTGAACAAAACAAGCCGAGCACTAGTTCACTAGATATTGGGAAATATATTTCGATTCCTGGTGATGTTAGTGCGCGCTCGCCATAGGGGTAACTATTGTACAGAACCACTGGGTTATCAGAAATCCAGAAAGGTCCCGGATTTGGGTTATGGATGAGGATCAGCTGCTTCGTGTTGAGAGCGCTGACTATCCCATTCAGGTTGAAAAGAATTGAGAGTGCAGTCCGCCTAATTTTCTGGTCAGTCGGGATCGAAAATCCATCTACCTCGTACGGATCAAAGCCTGCATTACTAAGAGATGCCGCTAATTGCTCAGCAAAAGAATGTAATGTAGTTCTAAATATCTTTGTTCGAACAATCTGAACGGCTATAACCTCTGAAAGAACAGCCCGGTCCCGAATAGTGAGCCCCTTTAGGTTACGATTCATTGTGAGGTTATGCAGTAACCCTGCGAGCTGGTCATCGTTGACTTGGAAAAGGCCCTCAAAAGAAATAGTGTGGCCATCCACTTCCACGGTATTAAAATAGTTTTCACATCCAGCGTCATGAATGGACGACAGTATGCTTTTGTCTCTCACCTTATCGAAGATATACAGTTGCGTTTGCGCTGTATCAGAACTAAAATGCCGTAGAAGCGATTGAGGAATGTAGTGATGCTTTTTTGATTCATTCCCCATATTGCCTTTTACCTCACACAACCCAATATTTGCTAGACCAATCGGGTTCCTGAATTCAATTTCGGATTTTATGGCTCTTTTCACCATGTATTGAAAAGGTATTTATCATGAAACTGATGTGCTTAAATCGGGCAGTGCTACTGCTGTGTAGTGCCTGCCCTCCAGATAGATTCCACATTATTTGCATACATACCTCATTTTCAGAAATCCTTGCCCTCTCTGGACAATTACTGAACTACGAGCGAAGAAACCCAACCAACCCCTGCAGTCGAAAGACGAGGAAGACCAACCCATGTTCCATTCTTCCAGTAACCGTGTTCCTCCACTCCTGAACTATCTGGTCGAGAACCCCCAACATAAACATCACCATTTGAAACAACGATGGACATAGCGGAGGAACCATCGCTCACAGAAATTTTGGGTAACTGAACCAGTATTCCATTTTTCCAATAACATGGTGAATATCCGTTTGGACTGCCCTCATTCCAGCCTGCCGCGTACACATCGCTTTCTGAAATAAAAATTGAACGGACATACGAGTAAGATGCTTCCCCGATAGATGGTTCAGGGCTCGGAAGGGAAGTCCATATAGTGTTTTTCCAATAACCCGTGACAGAGCCGACAACCTCATCAGCTTGCCATCCCCCTGCGTAAATATCGTCCCCATCTACAAAAAGTGATGTGACCATCCCGCTGGTTTGTGAAAGTCCAACCCAAGTTCCATTTTTCCAGTAACCGGGGAAGCCAAAATTGATACCCCCGGCATAGACATCACCGCCTGAAACGGCTAGAGAATAAACATAATCGGAACCTGCTGATGCGATTTTGGGCAGTCCAACCCAAGTTCCGTTCTTCCAATAGCCCGGTATGGCAAGCAAACCAGAATCATCTACAATGTAGCCTCCGCCATAAACATCACTTCCGGAAACAACTAGCGATAATACAGAACCAGTTGATGATGTAAGTTGCGGTAGTTCAACCCAATACCCATTCTTCCAATAGCCTGGCACTTGGATTCCTGAAGTAATGCTGCTGCTGCCTCCGGCGTAGACGTCATTTCCTGAAACAACCAAGGATCTCACCTCAGCCCATTTTAATAGTGAAGGTTGAGTAAGTCCGATCCAGGTTCCGTTCTTCCAATAGCCGGGTACTGGGATTCCAGAACTATTGCTGCTGCTGCCTCCGGCGTAGATTACAGTTGACGTTCTTGCGGACACTGTCACGCCATTACTCTTGTTCCCGCCCAGATCCGTGACCTTGATCATGAAGGTATAGCTTGTTCCGTTTGCAAGTCCGGTGATCATCTGGCTTGTTCCGGGTTTGGAAACAATAACCGGTTGGGTCGGGCTGCCTCCGGTTGGCGCCCAGGTGATTTCGATCGCGGCAAAGTCGATCGTTGTTGGATTTGTCCAGCTCAAGGAAATCTGTCCCTCGCCTGGGATTGCTATGGGATTAAGTGCCGGATCAAGGTCGATCGAGAATTTGTATGCTTGCGAAAAATCGCTCCAGACTCCGTCAGCGTTCCTTGCGGCCACATGCCACCAGTAGCTCGTGTTGTCCGATAGTACTACTGTCAGGGCATAGTTGGAGGCTGTCAAAGTGCCTATGTCCGCCAAGGGCGCCGCGAAAGTGGATTCTGCTGATACCTGAATACAATAGGCTGTCGATCCGACAACATCACTCCAATCAAAGTACGGTGTCGTGTCGATGATAGTCGCGAGATCTACAGGCACCGCCAATACCGGTTTAGCTGCGCTGACAGCAAAACTATAGATGCTCGACCAGTCTCCCGTGATGCCATCGGCATTCATAGCCCGCACGCGCCAGTACTTCACAGCGCCGTTCGCGAGAACGGTCATGACTTGATACTCCGAGTTTGTTGTCGCGATGACTTGGCTCTCCGCGACCTCTTCGCTCGTATCCGCGATCTGTACCTCATACCCGTTCGCACCTGTCACATCGTTCCAGTCCAATAGCGGCGTCGTGTCAATTGTCGTCCCGGAATCTGCGGGTATCGGTGTCAGCGTATACGGCCACGATATTGTAATGCTCCAAATAGGCCCCCAAGGCCCCGTGACCCCATCAACATTCTTGGCCCGCACTCGCCAGTACCAGGTTCCCAATTCGAGACCGGTAGATACCTGGTAGCTCGGTGCTGTCGCACTAATCAAGGCGGAGTTTCCGAGAGCGGCTTCCGTATTCGCAACCTGGACTTCGTAACTCGCGGCATTCGTAATGTCGTTCCAATCCAACAACGGCGTCGTGTCACTTATAATCGCGGCATCCGCAGGCGTCGGACTCATACTGTAAGCCCAAGTGGAAATCGTGAGCGAATAAACCTTGCTCCAGCCGCGGAAACCCGAGTCGGTTATGGGAGCGACGCGCCAATAAAGGGTGGAGCCGAGAGCGAGAGGAGTTGCGACAGTGAAGGTTGGCAACGTAAATGTGGCGGGTATCGCCTCGTCGAGAGCTGCAATCTCTGTCGCCGTCTGCATCACCCAAGCTGTCTCGCCTGTGCGGGCTATCCAGGAGAGTGTGGGCGTCGTGTCCGTCGTCGATCCGCCATCTGCGGGCGAGGGGCTTTCCGGCGCATATGGCGTGACGTCGAAAATTGCTGTTCCGGACCAAGGGCTGAAGACGCCGTCTTTCTTTGCGCGGAACTGGTAATAGTACCGCTTCCCAATAAGGTACAGCTGGGGCAACGTGATTTCGTAGCCTGATCCGGTTATTGACTGGATCACTGTCGTCTCAGTGTTGTCCGCGTCGCTGACGATGCGGACTTCGTACTCGGTCGCTCCGAGCAATTCGGGTAGGACAAGATTCGAGATCGAAGATCCGGAAACTGCCGCAAGGGCTTGAGCGGCTTCCTCGAAGGTGGTGGCGGTAACGTGGCCTTGGTAATTTGCCGCTCCCGGGTCCACCGGGTTGTCGTAGCTGCCCCAGGCATTGCAGCCCATAATGATGAGACTGAATCCGGAAACAAGCAGGCCTATCGGCATTTTTTTCATGTTGCCCATCCTTATCTGACCGAATCGGCGAGGACTTTTTCAGCCTCAAGCTTTTGCAAGCGCTCGATGCTTTGGTCCACCATGCTTTCTAAGGATGCAGGATTGGGCGCTGCGGCTAGTAGGATGCCTCCGATGCTTAAACCGGCACCCGAAACCGAGGCCGATGCGATGAAAAGCTTGTTGTAAAGATCGGCAGTCGCACGCTTCTCTAGCGCATCGTTGGTTGAAACCGAGTTCCGGTAGGCATCCATGGCCTGGCTTCCCAGGAAATAGAGGACACCCGCGGCTACGCCCGAAAAGCTGCCAGTGACGAGTCCCACTGTGCCGATCATCCTGCTCGCCTTCCGCTTCACTCTGCTCTTTTCGTAGCCGCTCCTGAGCAATGAGAGGCTGGATTCCTCATCGCGGATGCGCCAATCAACGGACCACTTCCCGGCTTCAGAAGGAATGCTCAAACTGGCGGAAGTGCGCGCTACCACGGTTATTGCCGTCGACCAAGGGTAGGCGATGTCGTCGCTCTTCTTCGCCTTGACAATATACCTGCCGCCTGGAAGGGCTACTTGGAGCCCCTCCTTGAGTCTTACCGGCGTAGCCGGAGCCCCAGCCCCGACTATCGCGACATCGACACCGGGAGTGCCACTAAGGTTGAGGAGACCGAACTCTTCGTAATCAAACATAGCCAGTGTTGGTTTCCCGGCCTCAACAATGAGATCGCTATCGCTCCGTTTGATGTATGTTCCTGTCACCGCGAGGCGGTAATTGCCCGCCAGCAAGGGCACCGTGGCAAGGTGATCGCCGGATGTAAATGTCTCGATCCTCTTTCCGTTCAGACTGACGAGACTGCCCTCGGGCGGTGCGGTCAACTCGATCCAGCCCGTCGGAACGTCTACAGCATATTCCTTTTCGTCCATTAGGCTGAGTTTGGCGGACCATGTTGAAACCCAGAGAGGATGGCTGACAGTGACCGCATAGTCGCCGAGCTTGAGGTCTTGATAAATGCCTGCGGAATCGCCGTGGCCACTCTCCGAGTAGCCCTGACCCGTCACATTGACGATCGCATCGGCGGGAACACCATTAACTCTGATACTCGCCAATTTCAGGATGAGCTCCGGATTCAGACGCGATAGCTCCTCAGGCCTGACGCTCACCACCGTTTCCCAACTGCGGTGAAATGGGCTATCTATTCGCAGCGTTCGTAATCCAGGCTCCACCGGGAAGCCCGTTGCCAGAGCGACGGCATCAACAGCTACGCCGTCGAGCATCACTACCGTGCCATCGGGGATTGCGCCGCTATCCAGGGCAATCGCTCCGAGCGAAGGCAGCTTGGGCGCAAGTCGGAGACCCTCTCCTGCCTTGCCAGCCGCCTTGGTCGACCATGACCTGATGAAGGGGCCGCGCAAGCCAACCTCGATTTCGCCCGGCTTCAGGTCAAGCTCGAGTGGGGCCTGTCCCTTGAACTCTCCGTTGATGAATACACTCGTATCCTTCTTGTCTACATCCACGGTCAGGGTAAAACCGGCTTTTACTGAAAGTGTAGCTGAATTTGCGATCGAACCGGAACCGCCCGGATCTTTGAGGAAAAGAACGAAGCTCGCTCCAATTTCGTGTCCCGGCAAGGTCCCGAGTAGAGGCAATGTTTTCGTGACTCCACGGCGTATACGGTCGTACATGGCAAGGGGATCAAGACAGGTTTCCGTGTTGTTCGCCAGGATGGTTTTGAACTGCCTGGCAAACTCGCTCTCATCGGGTACGCTCTCCGACGCGCCGGAGGTGAGGACCTGCTTAGCCGTATAGCGGAGGGCATTGCGGAAGTATTCAGAGTCTATTGTCGGCGCGACCCCGCGCTGCACATCGAGGAGGTCGCCGGAAAAGCAGGAATCCGAGATTAGAACGAGTGACCTGGCTTTGATCAGCGTCATGAAATTGCGGATCTGGGTGTTTCCTATCCAGCGATCCTGGGACATGATGTCCTTGCCTCCGTCGCTGGGTATCCAGAATCCGGTCTTGTATTTGTCCTTGTAGCCGTGCCCGGCATAATAGATCAACACTGAGTCCGTCGGCCCGACACGATCGATTAGGTCGTCGAATAGCCGTCTGATGCCCGTCGCCGTTGCGGCACCGTCGTAGAGTTCCATGAATTCGTCAATGTAATAGCGGTTCGAGAGGATATCCTTGATAGCTTTCGCATCCTCGACCGGATTGGCCAGCGAAGACCATTCAGCGTAGCGGTCTATGCCGATGAGGACCGCATACTGTTTGCCGATCTTTACATCCGCGCCGCCGGCGGCCTTGGCTGCAACGTCCAGTCCGCGCTCCTGGGCCATCGCAGGCTGTACCGCTGAAAGCACTAATGCGGTAGCGAGAAGGGCTCTCCCGATATTTTTCATTCACCGCTCCTGTTCCTCTTCATCGCACCAATTGGCAAGGATCATGCAACTCGCTATGACCTGTAGCTGTTCATTATAATGGTTGGTAGCGTGATCATCCAGAAGGCGGGCCAAGCGGGAGTAGCCGCACTCTTGGTGGAAGATCGGGTATTTTGCAGAAAAGGCGTAGAAAGATAGAAACGAATTCTTTCGCAATCTTGTACCTTGTGGAGAAATTTTTATTTCCTTGTTCAGTATAGATCCGATTGGTTTGGTTGACAATAACGGATATTTTGGGTCTCCCCTGATCCGTACATAGGCCGTCCCCTCCCAAGGACGGCCTCCTCCTCCCTACGCCGCCGCCGTCTCCCGCGGGCGGCCTTCCCGCTCGCTCGCATCCCCGTCTACGTCCGGTCGGGGACTGACTTTCCCTGGAATCGGGAAGAGCGGACTGGGGGCGGCCACGGGGCTAGGCTGACCGGAAGCCGGATCCGGCTAACCCGGCTCCCGGTCGCAGGGACGCGGGGCTCTGGTGTATCCCCTGTTTTTTGATATCCGTCTACATGCTGGTCGAACCGAACGGGCTATGTACGTGCCCAGGCGCGTTCCTGATTGCATTAACTCTCCGGGGGGATGAGTGAGGGGGCGCGGGCGGGGAGAGAAGGGAGACCCTTCTCTTCCCCCCGCAAGTCTTTTAACTTCTTTCGCCTACCTCTCGGTTATCGTCTGCATTTTCCCGTACAGCGACCCGAGCGCCTCGCAGGCCCTGTGGTCGCTGCCATCAAGCCGGACCACCCTTCGCAGCCGGGCTTCGCCTCGTCCGCCGATCTTTCCAGCGCGTGGCTTACGGGTTTCCCCGCTCAAGCATCCGCCTAAAAACCTCATACAGATCGCGCTTGGAACCGGCATTGCGCAAGGTTTCCGCATCATTCACCCATGCGTAGACGATAACCTTGGTCACGCTATCATACCGATAAAAAAGCCGGAAGCGCCGCCCGACCTTGGCCCGTCGCCAATGCCTCCATTGAGGACCCAACGTCGTGCCTTGCCTGTACTCATCCTTGCCAGGATCCAATGGGATAGTCTCCAGCATCAGGCGAGAGAGAGCTGAAAAGAGCTTATAGTTGGAGTTCGATTCATAGTTTTGCGGATCCTTGGCTTTTAGCCGCTTAACCGCCAGTGAAAGTCTTCCAAGCTGCTCGACCAGACATGCATGGAACAGCACGGTCCACCCATGCCGCTGGATCACAATGCGACGTCCCCGTCAATGTCAGTCTCGACGTCGGGTTTCGCCGCAGCCAGAGACATTGCTTTCAACAAACCTGCAGGCAGGGAACCCACATGGCAACCTGCTGCAACGTCCCGTTCCAGCATCGACAGGAAGCCATAGATGGCCGGGTCCTCATGAACCTCATCCGCCCTGCTTACGACCACTCCGCCATCGCGCAGGTCAAAGGACACTTTCCCGCCCCTGTCAACGCCAAGTGCCTGCCGAATCGCCTTGGGCAGGGTTATTTGCCCCTTTGCCGTTATGGTAGCCGTCTCATGGATAGTCTGCATTGGTAGACTCCCTCTCTGCATATAAGGTAAGGTTTATTCCTTACTCTTGTCAAGTTGTTTTGTTCTTCCGGACTATTCATGCTCCCCTTCCTTTCCACGCAATTTACATCGCTTTGGGTTTGTTGAAGCCAACGCCCGTTCTGGCGGCGAACGGGCACAAACGGACAACTGGGGCTCCTGCTCCTGCTTCTTTGCCCACCCGATGATCTTGGCCAGCTCCGCTGGATCCTCAATGACGAACCGCTTCCTCCGCCCGCCCGCCTTTCCCCCCGATGAGGTCGAACAACTTGAACCGACTCCTGGCGCCGGTTTTACGGTAGATACTGGAAATGTGCGTCTCCACGGTCTTGGGGGAGATGAAGAGGGCTTCCGCTATCTTCTTGCCGCTCTTTCCGGTAAGCGCGAGAGCGGCCACTTCCGTCTCCCTTACCGATAGGCCGAAGGCGAGGGCGCGTTCCCGGTTGATGGCCGCGCCCGATCCGCCGGAGTCCTGGAGGAAGAAGCGCGAGGCTATCAGGACCACAACGACGCTCAGGAAAAGCAGGAAAACCGGGAGCAGGTAGTCGGTGAACGGCATGACGAGGCCGAACCAGCCCGGAATACTTAATATGAAGAACGCGAGCGCTCCGGCGAAGGATACGACGACGGGCCCCGAAAACGGCCCCTTCACGAGGCGCCGCAGGTTCGCGGCGCAGTAGGCAAGAACGTAGGCGGTGGATGCCCACATCAGCAGGAAATCCGCGGCGTTCCGCAGGATGCGGCCCGCCGGCCCCGATCCCGCGAGGATGTTGATCGATGCGAGAATCATCGACACGATCCAAAGTAGCGCTCCGGACCGCCGGGAGAGGGGACGACCTACGAGGGCGTGAACCCATGCGGGCCCCTGGGAGAAGAAGAGGACGGCAGCGGGTACGTAGAGGCCTCGCCAGAGGATGAACCGGAGCACGGGATCCGCAGCGCCCCGGAAATCGATGACGTACCGCAGGCAGAAGCGCAGGCTCGTGAGGAAGAGGGCGGCGAGGAAAAGGGCCGCATGGAGGAGGAAGGCGCGCCGGAATTTCAGGTAGTACAGGACGCCCAGCGCCAAGGCTACTGCTCCTGCCAGGGCGGCGGCGATGAAGGCCGCGAATTCTCCGAGCATGCGGCCATGGTACCACGAAGCGGCGCGACTGGCCACTAACGGCCGGCAGCCTCACTCTCCTCCGAACAGGACGAGCGCCGCCTCCAATTGGGGATCGCGCCCCTGGGCGGCCGCCTCCTCGGTGTTGTGGACTACGAAGGCGGGCGGGGGTACGATGCCCGCGCCCTCGTAGCTCAGGCCTTCGCTCGTGCGGACGCGCTGGGTGCTGACCGTGCACGTCCAACCGTTGGGGAGTTCGTGGAGGGTCCGGAAGGAGAAGCCCCCGGCCGTACGCGTACCGACCTGCCGCGCGCGGGGAAGGCGGAGCAAGGCCATCGCCATGAACTCCC
>Ga0209727_1001187_pt1 | contig 22559 bp, 20 predicted proteins | sample RifGroC1_FD_183995 | JGI IMG/M metagenome (GOLD analysis project Ga0209727, IMG submission 183995) | Groundwater microbial communities from Rifle, Colorado, USA - Groundwater C1 (SPAdes) (version 2) | ecosystem: Environmental > Aquatic > Deep subsurface > Groundwater | place: Rifle, Colorado...
TGGTGGCAATAACGCTATGGTTGGTTACGCAGGAGGTGTTTGGCGTAAAGAATGGCTTTTAAATCATGAGAAAAAGTTTATATTATGAGTAATAATCTGTGTAATCGTCTTAATCTGTGAAACTCTGTGTTATGGAGAAAAATTATGAATGTAAAATTACTTATACAAAAAGCAAAAAATGTTGCATTAAATAGTTATTCGCCCTACTCACATTTTAGAGTTGGTGCTGCTTTACTTACAAAAGATAACAAAATTTTTACTGGTACAAATGTAGAAAACAGAAGCTACGGTGGTACGATTTGTGCAGAAAGAGTTGCTATTTCAAAGGCAATATCTTGTGGGCATAAAGAATTTAAGGCAATATGCGTCATTGGTCTTGACTACGATAAATTTTTGCCTCCTTGTGGAATATGTAGACAATTTATAAGCGAATTTGGAGCAAATATTAAAATAATATTAGCCAATAACAAAGATGAATATAAAATCACTTCAATTAAAAACTTATTGCCATTAGATTCTCTTTTTGAGCTAAAAGAATAATTATTTAATAATATTTAACTAAAAATAAATTTATAAAACTTGTGATTGCTGCACCAACAATAAAAATGAAAGAATGAATTTCTGTAAAAACATTTGATTTCCATTTTCTTGCAATAAGATGTATCACTAAATGTAATACAAAAAATACATTTACTATAATCCATAGAATAATATTGTTAAAATTAATCACTGTCCATAAATAATATAACAAAAAAAGCGTTATTGGTATATGTATATACAAAAATATTAAATATTGAGTATTTTCATTAAAATTCCTTAAAAATTTAAACATTTTCCATTCTTTTCTATAACAAGCATCGAATTCGTGCATAAATAAAAACATTACGCTTAATACAGACATTAATATTATTGTAAATTTCATCCCTTTTTCTCTTTCTTTTTTCTATAACTCTGATTAGCACATATTAAATTAAACAGATTGACACAGATTGTGCTTTTTAGATAAAAACAAAGTTTAGTTAGTCTACAAAATTAATGTAATCTGTAATTTATTATATAATAAATTGTTTTTTTTTCAAGTATTAATAAAATTTTATTTAAATTTCATTATATTTAAAATTTTTAGATACAAATTTGTTCTAATAATTTTACTTACTACAAATTTGTCCCAGAAATTATTATTAAACTGTTAAATATAATAAGATTCTTCTAAAAATAGACATCTTCAAAAATAATATATCAAAAATTTCTTTACTTTTAATTTTATTTTTTCTAAAATAAAAATAATTTTAAATTATGTATCTTTTTACTAATAAACAAGTTTAATTCTATATATATAAACAAAATATGATGCAATTTAAAATTAAGATTTATTGTTTAAAGAATTTTATCAATGGCAAATTAATATCAATACTAATATTAAATAAAAAAATATAATTTTGGTACGATATTTGCTATAATTGTAACAATCAATAAAAATATAAAATTTACTCCTATGTTTATTACATTCTTAGGATGTTAAATTAAGAATATTTATTTAAGGAGAATGAGATGGAAGTAACAGAAATTTTTGGTTCTAATGTATTCAATGATAAGGTAATGAAAGAAAGATTACCAAAAGAAATTTATAAATCATTGAAAAACACAATTTTACAAGACTCAACTTTAAAACCAGAAGTTGCAGATGTAGTTGCAAATGCAATGAAAGATTGGGCTATTGAAAAAGGAGCAACTCACTATACACATTGGTTTCAACCATTAACAGGTATCACAGCAGAAAAACATGATTCTTTTATATCTCCAACAGAAGATGGTATGGTTATAATGGAATTTTCTGGTAAACAACTTATTCAAGGTGAACCAGACGCTTCTTCTTTCCCATCAGGTGGACTTAGAGCTACTTTTGAAGCAAGAGGATACACAGCTTGGGATTGTACATCGCCAGCATTCTTAAAAGAAGATGCAGCAGGAAATACAACACTTTGTATTCCAACAGCATTCTACTCATACAATGGTGAGGCTTTGGATAAAAAAACTCCACTTTTAAGATCAATGAACGCAGTATCAAAACAAGCTTTGAGAATTTTAAAAGCTTTAGGCAACAAAACAACTACAAAAGTTACAGCAACAGTTGGTCCAGAACAAGAATACTTTTTAATTGAAAAAGAATTTTATCTTGATAGAATTGACTTAATGCTTTCTGGTAGATCTCTTTTTGGTGCACCAGCTCCTAAAGGACAAGAACTCGAAGACCAATATTTTGGTGCTATTAAAGATAGAATTTCTGCTTTTATGAAAGATTTAGATATTGAACTTTGGAAACTTGGTATTTCATCAAAAACAAAACATAATGAAGTTGCTCCTGCACAGTTTGAAATGGCTCCAATTTTTTCTACAACAAACATTGCAACAGACCACAACCAATTAGTTATGGAAACAATGGAAAAAGTTGCTTTAAGACACGATTTAGTTTGTCTTTTACATGAAAAACCATTTGGAGGAATTAATGGTTCTGGTAAACACAACAACTGGTCACTTGGAACAGATGACGGACAAAACCTCTTAGAACCAGGAAATACTCCAGAAAAAAATGAACAATTTTTAATATTTTTGGCAGCATTAATAAAAACAGTTGATAAACACGCTGATATTTTGAGAGCATCAGCTGCAAGTACTGGAAATGATCATAGACTCGGTGCTAATGAAGCTCCTCCTGCAATTATTTCTATATTTATGGGAAATCAATTAACAGACATCTTAGAAAAACTTGCTAAAGGTGAAAAAGCATCCTCTACAGAAAAAACATATTTAAATGTTGGCGTTGATACATTACCAGCATTCCCAAAAGACAATAGTGATAGAAATAGAACTTCTCCTTTTGCTTTTACTGGAAATAAATTTGAGTTTAGAATGGTTGGTTCATCTGCATCTATTGCAAGACCAAATATGGTTTTAAATACAATCGTTGCTGAAACATTAGATGAAATTGCAACAAGACTCGAAAATGCAAAAGATAAAAATGCAGAGGCTACTGCTATTATTAAAGAAATAGTTCAACAACATGGTAGAATAATTTTCAACGGAAATGGTTATTCTCAAGACTGGGTTAAAGAAGCAGAAAAAAGAGGACTTCCAAATGTAAAAAACACTGTAGATGCTTTAAAAGCATTTGTTTCAGACAAAGCAATTAAATTATTTGCAAAATATAATGTATTAACAGAAGAAGAATCTCATTCAAGATACGATATTTATCTCGAAAGATATGCAAAACAAATCAATATTGAAGCAATGTGTGCTATCGATATGGTAAAAAAACAATATATTCCAGCAATAATTAGATTTGAAACAATGCTTGCTGACTCAGTAGCAAAAGTTAAAGCTTGTGGCATTAATGCTTCTGTTCAAGAAGAATTCTTAAAGAAAATCGCTGAATTATTAGATTCTGCTAACAAAAAATTAGCAAAACTTGAAGAAAATGCTAAAAAATGCCAAGAAATTGATGATATGGTTAAAAAAGCAGAAGCTTATAGAGACCTTGTTGCTAGTAGTTCATTAAAAGAATTAAGAGCAGATATTGATGCTTTAGAAAATCTTACTGATAAAAACTATTGGCCAGTTCCAACTTATGCTGAAATGCTTTTTAAACTATAATAACGATTATTTTTAAAAAAAGAGAACCCAGTAAATTTTTACTGGGTTTTTTTAATATGCAAAGACGCAATAGTCTTAAAGCAAATATTTTTTTATTTCCATCTCATTGCTTTGCTTACAAAGTTTTGCGTCTTTGCTCCCTATAAGCGATTATACCATATTTATACCAATTATTTCTATTCTATATAGAATTTTATTTTTGACTTTTTAATAATAATTAATTATAAAACACGAATTAATACTTATGATCTTGGTCTGTTAGTTGTAAAAAACAAAGTCTTACTCTGTCCCATGGGACAGAGCATTTTTTGTATAATTAATTTTATTAATGTATTTTTGATATATTAATTTTTTCATAAGACAAGAGGACGACAATCAAACAACTCACTGCAACGTATCAATTTCTTCAACTGCTTTATCCAAAGCATCTTTTGGTTTCATAGAGCCTTCTAAAGCAAGATGAATATATCTTTGCATAATTGCAGAAATTTCTGTATATTTTACTACTTTTGGTCTATGATGAACCGATGCTATTTGTTTTGACTTTATATCCATTACAGTATCTATTTTTCGTACTGCTGGATCATTTTGTACACTTGTCCAAATTGGCATTTCTTGAAGATGAACCTTTTGAATATCTTTACTTGTAATAAATTTTATATACTCCCAACTTTCTTTTTTGTATTCTGAGTTTGATAGAATACCAAGCCCTTGAAAACCACTCACACTTGCGGTATTGTTATATTTTTCAATAATTTCTTGTGAAACTGGTAAAAGTCCCATTTTAGCTTTGCCAGCGACTTTTGATATAGTGGGATCGTTCATTTTAGCATATTGAAAAGTCCAGTTAGATGTAAACGCAGATTGCCCTGAGATAAAAGTATCTTTTGCCATAGACTCATCAGAGTTTAATGATATAGGATTTGCAAGCCCGTCTTTTAAAAGAGATACCATAAATTCGAGTGATTTTAATCCTGCTCCTCGATTAAAAATAGGTTTACCATTTAGGTCGAATGTTTCCCCTCCAAAACCAGCAGTAAGCCAAACATATTCGCAAACAAGACCTTCTTTTTGATTCCACGAGTCAGAAAACGGATATTGCAATATGCCTTTTGTTTTCATTGCTTTCATTTGGATTATCATTTCTTCAAGCGTTGAGGGTGGATTTGTGAAACCTGCCTGTTTTATATATTCTTCATTATAGAAAAATAATTGAAAATTAGCCAAAAAAGGCATAGCCCAAATTTTATCTTTATATACGAATGCATCAACTATGGCAGGTGCTATATCAGAAGACAAATCAGAAACATTTTTAGTTAAATCTATACAGTAATTTTTTTTTGCAAATTCTGCTGTCCAAATTAAATCTAAGCTAAAAACATCATAGATTGGAGTAGTCGATGTTGCACTTTTGACAATTTCTTCATAAAGCTCATCATATTTAAAAAAGTTAATGTTTACTTTAGTTCCTGTTTTTTGTTCAAAATCAATTGCCATATTTTTGATAACATCGGGTTGATAACCAGATTGTGCCATATAAATTAAATTTATTTCTTTCTTTACTTTTTGTTCTTTACATCCAAAAATTAAAAATATAATTGCAATAATAAAAATAATTTTTGCTTTCATATTCCCTCCAATTTATACCAAAGACTATTATTTTGCCGCAGAAAAAACATAAAATTTATGGAAGCTTGTGGGTATATCCCTGTACTATCCAAGTTTTCTTAAAAAAATATAATTCCTCTCGCACTCATGAACAAATGCGATGACAACACGGAAAACACAGAGCTAGAAAAGAAAAAAACTCAACAAAACACATTTTTTCTGTGCCTTTATGCCCTCCTCTGTAAGAGATTTCTATAGTAAATTTAAAAGTGAAAATTTATCATGGTATCTCTAATTGTTTCCAGAAGATTACATAAATAATTATATATTAAATGAATTATAATTGCAATAAACCAGATAATTTTTGTTTAAATTATTTTTTGAGAATAAATTTAATGTAAAAGTATTTTATCTATTGTTAAATTATTATTGAATAAAAATAAAACAAATTAACTCTTTTTGAATGAAACAATCTCAAATTAACGATATTTGTTAAAAGTTAAATTTTTGCTCTTGCAATATTTTCTTCTTTTGCATCAAGCTTACTATCATTAAAAATCGACCAAATAAGTAAAGATATTCCAATTACAAAACCAATTAAACATATAATTTGACCACTTCTCAAGAAAGCCCATTCTATATTATCGGTTCTAAAAAATTCAATTATAAATCTTAGGGTACTATACCACAAAGCATACCAAATAACTCTTCTTTTTGTAATCCATTGATTTTTTTCTGTTAATAGAATAATTAGAAGAAAAATTAAATTGCCAAAAATTTCATAAAGTTGAGTAGGATGGAGTGATGTACCAACTGGTGGAAGAGATGGAGTAAAATAAGTAGTTCTATTACTATATGCAGAACTTTCTGGTGCAAAAACAACACCCCAAAAAATATCCGTTGGTTTACCAGATGCATCACCATTTAAAAAACAACCAAATCTACCAATAATTTGTCCCAAAACTATTGGTGGAATGTAATATTGTATATGATAAAAAAAACTTAATTTGTTTACCTTTGCATAGATAACACCAGTAACAAGCCCTCCTAGAACAGCACCTGCTACTGTTATACCACCATTCCAAGGTTGAAAAAATACTATTGGATTTGAAAATAATTCTTGTGGACTCCATAGTAAAAAAGAAAATAATCTACCAGCAACTAATGCGACAAGTAAACTTATAAAAGTAGCTTCATACATTTTGTCTATATCTATATTATTTTCTTTACAAAGATATGTAAAATAAATTATACTTGATAAAATAGCAATAAAAAAATAAATTCCTTCATAATTATGTAAATGTAAAAATAAAAAATCAAAATTAATTGGTAACATTTCTTTTCCTTCTAATTCATGTTATAGAATATTTAATAAGTCAGTAAAATTATTTATTATATAATCAGCATCTTTAATCTCATCATACCCAGAAGCATAACCGTAAGTTACAGCACAAGATTTAATATTAGCATTTTTTGCACATTCTATATCAAAAATACTGTCTCCTATCATCAATGCTTCTTCTTTAGGGATACAAAGCTGCTTTAAAGTCAAAAGTATCGGAGTCGGGTCTGGTTTTTTTGTATCATATGTTTCAGGACCTATGATCCTTTTAAAATACTTATTAAAATCAATAAGTCCCAAGATTTTTTCTGCAACAATCAAAGGTTTATTAGTAAATAATATATTTGTAGTAGTAAGTTTATTGAATGTTTCAAAAACGCCAGTATAAATTTTTGTTTCTTTATAAAAATTATCTCTATAAAAATTATTAAAAATCTTATAAGAATTATCGATAAATTTATCTTCTATATTTTCCATATAGTTTGAAAAAGCTTTTCTTAAAAGATTTTTAGCACCATCGCCAATATACTTTTTAATTAATTCATTAGCAATACTTTCATATCCATAATAATTTAGAATATAATTTACAGCCCCTGTAATATCAGGAAGAGAATCAATTAATGTACCATCAAGATCAAAAAAAACTAATTTATATGGCATAAAAGCTTCCTCATTATATATTTCATTCTACTGCAAATACATTTTTTTCTTCTGTAATTCCTCTTAAACTAACAGTATATTTTTTTAGTTCAAGAACTCTTTCTATCAAAAATTCTTTTACTTTTAAGTCATTAAAAATTTGTTCAGAGAAGAATATTTCATTATTTTTACCAAGTCCCTGAATTCTTGATGAAAGATTTACTGTTTGCCCAAAATAATCGAGTTTATCATTTAAATTTACAACTATAACATTACCTTGATGAATACCAAATTTTACTTCCAATGGATTTTCTGTTTCTGGAATAATAAGAGATTTAATTTTTTCTTGCATTTCAAAACTGGCTCTTATTGAATCAATTGGTTTTTGAAAAGAAGCCATAACAGAATCCCCAATAGTTTTAATTATTATTCCATTATTTTTTTCTATTACATTAAATAAAATTTTAAAATGTTCTCTTACAAGTTTGTAAGCTTTTACATCACCTAATTTATCATACAAAGCAGTAGAACCTTTAATGTCTGTAAATAAAATACAAACAGATTTTATTTCTAAGCTTTCTTCAACTGATAAAACATCTTGTGAAAAATGCAAGTGAAAAAAATTATTATGAAAACAATCAAGACCTGAAATATAAAAACTTGACATTTTGTATTGCTTTTTCATAACAAGATCAATCATTTTTTTTGTTTGTTCTTCAATATAAGATTGTGGTATTTCTATAAAATTAGATGAAGTGGAAAAAGTAACTTCTATATTATTATCTAAAGTATTCCTAAATTCCATACTACAGGCAGAACAATATGAATCGGATGGCATAGTTTTTAAGTGGTTTGAAAATCCTGGTATTCCATTACAACAAGGACAATGATAATCCCATCTTAAATCAAAGTATCCTTCAATAGTTCCAGCTAAAAATATATCGAGTAAAATCATTTTATCAATTTCTAATTCATTAGCAATTTCGGCTGGATTCATTCTATAAAAACTTTCTGGTTCTCTAAACCCCATCCATTCTGTTAATCTATCAATCGAAATTAGATGATCTGGATTTTCAAAATGTTTATTTATTTCAACAAGACTTATTTCTTGCACAAAATTCTCCTTAAAAATTAATTATTCATAGTTTTCTTTAATTTTGCTGAGAGTTAGAAAATGATTTCTTTCTTGCTTAATAATATCATCAATTAAATTTTGCTTATCTTCTTTAACAAAAGCTTTTAAAGCATAATAATAATTTATAGTATCAAGTTCTTTTTTCATGGCAAAATCGAGTGCTGATAATGCGTCTGTTATTTTATCTATCTCTTTTTCAAATTTTTCTTTAGTGAAAATAACATTATCGGCAAAAGCTCTAATATATAAAAAATATTGATCATCATAATATCCAGAAGAATAATCTTCAATTTTTGTAAGTATTTTTTCAAAAGTTTCTTTATGTTTAACTTCTTCACTTGCTAAGAAATTAAATATTTTTTTTAACTTTGGATCAGAAAATTTTTTTTCAAAATATTCGTAAGCAATTTTTCCGTTTTCTTCTATTTTTACAGCAAATTGATATATTTCTGATGGCGAGTAACTTTGCATTTTTTGTCTCCTTAGATAAAATTATATACTCAAAATTTTTAACAGTCAAGTATTTATGTGTAGTTTATAAAATTACATCTTATTTAATTTATGTGGAATGTAATTAATGACAATTTAATAAACTTATGATATATAATCTACAAAAAATTCTAATTAATTACAATTTTTTTTATAAAAAAAACTAAAAAATTAAATTTATAGTTTAAATTTTTCAATTTTTCTATTATAATATATATATAATGTTTTTTTAATTTATAATTTATCTAATTTAGGATAGCTAAATGCAAGATTTTGAAATTGAACAATATATAAAACTTGGTAAACCTATAATGTACAGAGATCATAAAGTACCAAGAGAAAATGAAGATTTCTATGTTTCTATTTTAGAAAAAATACTCAAATATCTGGGAAAAGATAAAGTATCTGATCACCTAGGATATTGCTTGAGAGAATTAATTAATAATGCAAAAAAAGCAAATACAAAAAGAGTATTTTTTCTTGAACAGAATCTTGATATAACTGACCCTGACCATTATCATAAAGGAATGACCCAATTTAAAAGTACAACTTTTGATAATATTGATTTCTATCTTGATTTACAAGAAAAATATGATTTATATGTTCAAGTTTACTTTCATATAAAAGAGCCATTTTTTAATATAATTGTTTCAAATAATACTCCACTTGTTCAGCAAGAAAAAGAAAAAATATCTCAAAAAATCGCAAGAGCCAAAATTTTTACATCGGTTGATGAAGCTGTTCAAAATGTTTTAGATGATACAGAAGGGGCTGGACTTGGTATCGTAATATTACTTTTAATTTTAAGAAAAATTGGTATAAATGATAAAAACTTCGCTGTTGCTGTTGAAAATAATATGACTCATTTGAGGATTGCTATGCCTTTATCTTTAGTAACAGAAGAAGAAACCGAGATAATTAGCGATGCTTTAATTAAAGAAATAGATTCTTTGCCTCAATTTCCAGAAAATATAACAATGTTAACAAGTATGTTGCAGGATAAGGATGTTGATTTTTCTAATATTGCTAATATAATCAAAAAAGACCCTTCATTAACTATGGGGATTTTGAAAATGGCAAATTCGGCTCACTATCGAAGATTAAATAAAATAGAAAAAATAGATTTAGCTATAAGTATAATAGGTGTTACTGGATTAAAACACCTTCTACAATCCATTGGTGCAAAAATGGCATTAGAAAAAAAATATGCAAGTAAAGAACTTGAAGATTTATGGGATCATAGTATTCTAATAGCTCAAATTTCATCTATCTTGTGTGATAAATATAAAATGAATGATTTGGGAGATTACGCTTATATTGGCGGACTTTTGCATGACATAGGAAAAATAGTATTGAGAGGATTACATTCTAAAACTATTGATAAATTAACAAAAATTTGCATAGATAAAGGTATTTCAATAAATATAATAGAAAATCTAATGGAAGGTGTAAATCATGCCAAAATTGGAGCTAAAATGGCTATCAAGTGGAATCTTTCCGAAAAAATAGTTAATATAATAAAATACCATGATAATCCTTTGGCATCTCCTGATGATACAATTAAAGATATTACTAAAATAATTTACCTTGCTCATATAGTATCTCTAAAATTAAATCCAGATACAAAAACTTATACTGCAGAAGATGTAGTTTTGGAAGAACTTAATGTTAAAACAGAAAATGATATAAATGAATTATCTAATTATATAAAAAAAGAATTAGAACGAAGAAAATAATAACACAGATTTACGTCGATTTTCACATAATACTGATAAGAATAAAAACCAGCGTAATCTGTGCCAATCAGTGTTATACATTTAATAGATGAGGCTTTTTTATGGAAGAAAATTCAGATAAAATAGATGTAAAAACTTCTAAAAAAAATAAGTTTAAAGTATTTCTTGTTGGTTGTTATAGTGCAATACTTTCTGTTATTCTAATCAGTTTATTGATAATTTTGTGGCCTCATCAAAGTTTTAATATAAATAGCTTTCCTAAAATACTATCCCAAGAACAATATGATAGGGTTTTTAAATCTCTTGTTTCAGAAAAAGACAAAATATTTCTAAATAAAATTTATAAAGAAGACGTTAGTATTGATATTAATCAAATTTCAAAACAAGAAATGGAAAGATTGGTAGAAATCTTTAATAATAATTTTTACACAAAAAGAATATTATTTATAGAAAATATTTCTATCGAAAAACTTTATATGATAATTGTTTTAATTGCAGGTGCTTTGGGTAGCCTTATTCTTGCACTTCGTTCTTTTACAAAGTATGTAGGTACTGGTAATTTTGATGGGAGTTGGACATGGTGGTATTTAATAAAACCATTTATGGGAGCATTACTTGGTTTGATTTTTTATTTTTTGATAAAAAGTGGAATTTTAACTAATCAAAACACTGCTTTAGATATAAATATTTATGGTATAGTTGTTGTCTCTATTATTGCAGGTATGTTTACAGATCAAGCAATAATTAAATTAGAACAAATTTTTGGGACATTAATTAATAAAAATTCAAATAAAGTATCTAATGAACAAAAAAAAGATGATGACCCCAATTCACACTAATTATATGCGTTAATCCGTGTAATCTAATCTGTTAAAATATGTATATAAACTCATCCACTATATCTCTCTTTAACTAAAAAGATGGGATAAAAAAAATGTTATATAAAATATAAATAGATAAGGTGTAAATTAATTATAACAACATAATCAAAGAAATAATAAAAAAGGAAATATAAATTGAATAAAAACTAGCGTAATATGTGCCAATCTGTCTTAATCCGTCCCAATACGCCCTATAAAGAAATTAATTGAATAAAAACCAGCGTAATATGTTCCAATTTGTCTTAATCCGTCCCAATCTGTGTTATAAAAACTAGGTGCTATCTAAAGCAACGCTTTTTAATAGCACCTTTTTGTTGGGCAAATATTTGGGAGGGGAATTATATTGCCCAACGTTATTAAAATTCGGATGTTATAATATTAAACTTAAAATTTTTTGAAAAAAATATTATTTTTCACTTTGATTTTTGACAAAATTAAAACTTTCTGCTATTAATACATTGGTGGATTTTTTAATGAAGAAAAATATTCAAAATGTATTAGCACAAAACTCTGATGGAACAATTGCATATATTTGTGGCAAATGTAGTAAAGAAATTGATAAAGAAGATACTATCTGTCCAAATTGTGGAGCAAAACTTGGCAACATTAGGTGTCCTTTTTGTAATTTTGTGGGTGGGGTTCCTGATTTCCAAAATGACACTTGCCCAAGATGTGGCAGAAAGACACAAAATGCTAATAATAATGTTAACAATACAGAAAAAAGAAGTAATAAAAATTTAAAACCAATTTCTACATTTAACAAAAAATTTTTTTGGCTTTTCTTTATTCTACTTATAGTTCTTACTTTTGGATTATTTATTTTATTTATTTATTATTTTGAATTAATATAGGATTTTTATGAAAAATATAGAAAAATTAGAAAAGATTTTAAAGAATATATTTCTAGTGCTTGGAATGTTTCTTATAATATTGATTCTTTATGTCACTCATCTTATGTCAAGTTTTTTAGTCCCTATTTTCATCGCTTTTTTTACAGCATTTTTACTTCAACCCTTTATTAAAAAGTTAGAAAAAATGAAAGTACCTGATTGGCTTGCTACAATTATAGTTATAGTAATTGCTATTTTAGTAATTTCTTTGTTACTCTTTTTATTAATGTTATATTTACGAAAATTTTCAAATGATATTCCAAAATTATCAAAACAACTTACCAATATTTCGTCAAAACTCATAAATTCTTTTTCAGAATCAGAATTCATAAAATCATTCTTTGATCCTATAAAAATCAAATCGTTGATTTCAGATTTTATTAAAGATATAGATTTATCTAATTATATGATAACCACAATGAAAAAAACTTTCCAAATTTTTAAAGATTTTATTTTCTTTGTCATAGCACTAATTTTTATTCTACCAGGTATGAATAAAATTTCTTATAGAATTTCAAGAGCATTCCCAGACAAAAGCGAAAAAATTAACTCCATTATTAATAATATAATAGAAAAAATCCAAAAATATATATTTGTAAAATCAATAATAAGTTTTTGTATAGCAATAATTGTAATTATTCTTTGTTTAATATTTAAAATAAAATACGCTTTTTTATGGGGTGGAATAACTTTTATATTTCATTATGTACCTTATCTTGGAGCTTTTAGTTCTGTTTTCCTTACAGTAGCTTTTTCCTATGTTCAATACCAATCTTCATTTATATCTTTACTGCTGCTTATTATTTTATCTGTTTGTTATGCCGTATTTTCAGAAATTTTAGAACCAAAATTTCAAAGTGAAAAAGTAAATTTAAGCCCAATAGTTATTTTTACTTCTCTATTAGTTTGGGGTTATATCTGGGGCATAGCAGGAGTATTTTTAGCAGTCCCAATGATGTCATCTTTTAATTTAATTTGCGAATATAGATGTACTAAAACCTTATGGCTTATTAATAAGCAGTAGACGAAAAAAAGTAATCCCTTAGTTTTTGGTGGAAACATAGAAAACATTTTCTTTCTATGAATTTCATAAGGAATTTTATAGAAAGCGATTATATTAAGAATTACTATATTAGCAAATATCGTTTTTATGGTGAGTTCTTTTCACCTATCACCCCAATTTTTCCATAAGTTATTTTATGAGCCTATCTTTTTCTTCCAATATTATATTTTGCTCTGCAATAATTTTGTCTTTTTTTTCCATGATTTGATAGAGTCTATTTATAATTTTTCCTATTGTAAATTGTATATGTTCCAATTTAAATTAATTTGAAATTATAAAAATTTGTAAAGTAGAATTAATATTTTTGTTTTAATTTATATAGATAAGGATTATTGATAAAATTATATAATAAAATCAGTCAAATTTAACGCTAAGTCTAATAAATAGAAAATAAAAGAGGCTAACTTTAGAAATAGCCTCTTTATAATTTATACAATTAATCCAATTTTTCCAACTCTTTTAGTAAATCATCAAAATAATCTATTGCTTTTTCAATTGGTTTTGGTGTACCCATATCAACCCCAGCATCTTTTAGTATGTCAATAGGAAATTTAGAATTACCAGCTTTCAAAAAGCCAAGATATTGATCTTTTTCTTTTTGACCACCATTTATAACATTTTGATAAAGAGCAATTGCAGCAGAAATTCCAGTTGCGTATTGATAAACATAATAATTATAGTAAAAATGAGGTATTCTTGCCCATTCTATCTCAATCTCCGGATCAATAACAACTTCTTTCCCAAAATAAAACTCATTTATCTTTTTATATTCTTTTTTTAATAATTGGAATGTTAATGGAGTATCAGACTCAACAAGTTTATGGATCAATAATTCAAACTCAGCAAACATTGTTTGTCTAAATAAAGTCGTCCTAATTTCTTCGAGTCTCGAATTTATCAGATAGGCTATTTTTTCTTTATCTTTAGAATGTTCAATCTGATAATGATTAAATAATTCTTCATTAAAAGTTGATGCAACTTCTGCCAAAAAAATAGGGTAACTTCCATAAATTGGCGGTTGATATTTATGTGTAAAATATGAGTGCATCGAATGCCCAGCCTCATGTGCTAATGTACGAGCCGAACTTAAAGTCCCATTATAATTCATCAAAATATATGGCATCGTTAAATAAGAGCCAGTCGAGTATGCACCGCTTCTTTTGTTTTCGTTTTCGTATTTGTCAACCCAGCCATCTTCATAAAGACCTTTTTTTAAGGTAGAATGATATTCCTCACCTAAAATTTTAACAGAGTCTAACAATGTGTCTCTTGCCTCATCATAAGTCATTTTTATTTCAGGGCTTTTTACAAATGGTACATAAACATCATACAAATGCAAATCAGAAAGCCCCATTTTCTTTTTACGATATGATAAATATCTATGTAATGAGTCAATTCTTTTATGAACTGTATCAATTAAATTTGTATAAACAGTTGTATCTACATTCTTATAAAATAATGAAGCCTCTAAACTTGATGAAAAATTTCTAACTTTGGCATTAAAAGAATGACTTTTCATCTCGCCAGATAGTAACGACGCAAAAGTTGTTGGAAATTCGTCAAATTTATTATGATATTGCTTAAATGCGTTTTCTCTTGTTTTTCTATCTTTATCTATCAAATAAATATAGTATAATGAATGAGTTAATTCTTGTTTTGAACCATCTTTATCGATTAGACCAAATTTTAAGTCAGCATCATTTAAAGACCTAAAAGCATCTTCTGCCGTACTCAAAGCCTTTGATGCCATTGATAAAATTTTTTCTTCTTTTTCGGATAGAATATGTTCTTTAGCCCGTAAAATCTTTTCAAAATAAAACTTATAAGGTTTTAATTCATCCGAGTTTAAATATGAGTTCATTAAGTCATCTGGTATTGCAATTAATTCTGGGGTGATCCAAGAAGATAATTCATCGTAAGAAATTGCAAGGCTATATGCTTTTTCATAAGAATTTTTATAAGTCTCATTTTTAGAATCTTCATCGTGTTTCATGTGAGCGTAAGTATAAACTTTACCAAGTTTTAAGTCCAAAGAAATACTAAAATCAACAGTATCTTTAATAATTTTTGCACTATCTTTAAGTTTTCCTTTAAATTGTGTAATTTTTTTTATTTCTTCTTGCAAAACTTTAAGTTCTTCTTCCCATAAATTATCGTTTGCAAAAATAGCATAAACATTCCATTTATCATTTTCTTTTATTTCTTCTCTTTTTGTTGGCATCAAATTTTTCCTTTCGTTCTTTTTGAACCTTATTTATTTTTTTTATTTTGTCTTGTTTTTTTAACTCTTCAATATTGAATCTTGGTTTTACACCTTTATAATTTGGATATTCTACAATACCATCTTTTGTAATTTTGACGGGTTTTAAATCAACGCTAAGATTTATAGCATATTTCTTTAAATACCCTTCATCTAAGTCATTACATATAGAATAAACCGTTCCCTTATCATCAAGCCTTCCTGTCCTACCAGCCCTATGCAAATAATCGACCTCATTTAAAGGAAGATTGTAATTAATAATATAATTTATCCCTTCGATGTCAAGTCCCCTACTCGCCAAATCAGTAGCAATTAAATATTGTACCTTTGCATCTCTAAATTTATCCACCGCTTTTTTTCGTTGAGAAGGTGTCAAGTCTCCGTTTAAACATTCTACCAAATAACTATTTTCTTTTAGAATATGATAAAGCCACAAACTCTCTTTTTTTGTCCTAACAAATACCAAACAAAGATAAGGATTTATGTTTTTTAGAATATCAAGTAAAAATTTATCCCTCTCCCCTTCGCCAATTGGGAAAAAATAATTTTTTATATTTTTGGGAATACTATTCTTAGCTTCAAAATGTAGAATGTGTTTTTTAGATTGTAATTGAGTTATTAAATTTCTTGTTTTTGGTGATAAAGTAGCAGAAAACACCAAAAATTGATCTAAATTTTTACATAACGAATAAATATTCTCAATATCATCCAAAAATCCAAGTTCTACCAAAAAATCGGCTTCATCTAAAACTAATTTTTTTATTAAAGAAAGTTTTAATTTTCCTTCTTCTGTAAGTTTTAAAATCCTGCCTGTAACACCAACTATAATATCAAAATCAGTTTTAATTTTTGCTTCTTGTTTTTCAATTTCTTCACCACTTATCAGTAAAATTGGTTTAATATCAGTACCTTCTGTATAATAATTGACTTCTGCAAAAATTTGAGTTGCAAGTTCTTTTGTTGGAGCAACAATTAACACTGGCATTTTTTTAGTTAAATTTTCATTAATCAAAGGTAGAAGATAAGACAATGTTTTACCAGTACCTGTTTTTGACTGTGCAATTAAAGTCTCTCCTTTAATTACTTTTGGCATAACATCATCCTGAATGTCAGTTGGCTTACAAATCCGCCTTTTATCAAGTTTCTCAATTAAAAAATTATTTAGTTTAAATTTGCTAAATTCGTTATTTTCCATAAAATTTCATTCCTATTCTTTCATTTCTTTCTTGTAAAATATATTTTAAACTATCAACATTGTTTTTAAGTTTAACATTTTTTATTTTTCTTTTCCACCCTTGATTATTAACATCAAGAAAAACTTTATCTATCATAAAGTTTCTCACGATTCCATTTTTCAATTTTTCCAATTTTTTTTATAATATCTAAAGTATTCATCCATTTTGATTTATTTTCATTAATTTTATTCTCTTCTTCGTATATAAAAGATTTAATCTATGCTAATCTCTGTTGTCAAACTCATGAAAAGGATTATTCCACTGCCAGCCAGTTTTACCAGTATTCCTAAAATTTTCTAACCTTCTTATCGTAAGCTCTGCAAAGATTGGATCAAAGTCCATTGTAAAACATATTCGATTAGATTTTTCACTTGCCAATAAAGTTGTTCCACTATGAGAAAACAAATCAACTACAATGTTATTTTCATTAGAACTTGCTTTTATTATACGTTCTATTGATTTTATAGGCTTTTGAGCATAACAACCAGCTATATTTTCTTGCATTCTATAAAAAACCTGTTGAATATCCACCCAAACATTACCAGCCCTTATATAATCAGACTTACTTCTTTGAGTAGTATCCATAATTTTGCCATTAACTTCTTTATAATAGCCACCTTTCAATATTTTTGGAATGTCCGTATATTCTGCTTCTATATTAAATATTGGATTACCTTTTATATAATAAAGTAGTTCTTGTCTTATTGCCATCCAATTTTTTTGTGTACCATAACCCCTTTGATTACGCATTGTAATAAAACTCTTACTTTTTAGTAAATAAAAATCTCTCATCATTATCATAAAATCTGGAAGCGGCTGAAAACCTTCGTTTTGGTCTGCACCAAGCCACACATAAAAACTTGCATCCATATCCATAATATCAACTGCATTAGAAACCCATTTTTTTGAAAAATCAATATATTTTGCAATATTTATTTTACCAAGGTTTTTAGTATTTGCATTACTAAGAATGATATTATAAGGAGGATCATTTACAATTAATGAGGCTTTTTTATCTCCAACCAATTTTAATACGTCGTCTTTATTTGTCGCATCCAAAACACCTACTCTATGACCTCTAATTGGATCTTCCCATACTTCTCCCAAATTTAACCGACAATGAGGAAGTAATTTTTCTTTGAGTGTTTGATTAAAATCAATTCTGGCAAGTTTTTCTTTTGTATCCATAGAGTCATAATATACCCTAAAAAAATTATTTTGTCAAAACCTATAACACGGATTTTCACTAATTAAGCTAGATTGGCACAGATTAAAGTGGTTGGTATAAAAAAAGTGTAATATGTGTTATATAAATAACTTTTTAAATAGCTTAATAAATTTAGATTTAGTAATTCAAATTTAAAACATGAAAAATATATTAAATTGGTGAAAAATAGATTCTGACTTAGGGTCTTAATATTGGTCTGTCCCTTGCTCCGTCCCTGAGGGACAAAGCAAGGGACAGACCAATTATTTTACTCACCAATTTTTTTAAAAAAAAACATCAAAATTTTCCCAAATTTTGTAACAAATCCATAAAAAAAATTCCTTTAATTATATAGAAACTAATTAAATAAATAAAGGAAGTTGTTATGCGACAACCAAGAGAAATAAAACCAGGTGCAACCTATCACATTACAGCAACAATCAACAGATTTGAGAATATATTTGATAAAGATGATATTAAAGATATGTTCTTACAAGTAACAAATGAGGCTAAGCTCAAGTTTGATTTTGAATTAACTAACTTTTGTATAGTTAGAAATAATATTGAATTTATCCTAAAACCACTAAAAGATGGTCTATCCAAGATAATGCAATGGATTTTGAGCGTTTTTGCGATGCGTTACAACCATAAACATGATATAAACGGGCATGTTTGGTATGATAGATTTAAAAGTAGAATCATAGAAACCGAAAAAGAAATTGAAGCGTCATTTAAATCAATATCACAAAAACCAGTTGAAGAAAAACTTGCAAAAAAGATTTCTGAGTATGAATATTGTGGAATATCTTTAATTATTAAAGGAATATTTGATTTAATACAAAAACCACCTCAAAATTTATTAGAATTGGCGTTTAGTTACTAGTTATTTATCAAATTAAAATTATATTTCTACTATACTCATTATTTTTTATTTTTAGCTCAGATTAAAAAGGTAAAAATTATAATACGGATTGATAGTGATCTTTAAAAATGGCTAAAAAAAACTTACTACGAATCTATAAAATAATAACACGAATAAAAAATATTTTGAATAATAATCAACGTAATCTGTGTCAATCTTTCTTATAATCTGTATTAATCTGTGTTATACTTACAGGTATAAAAAAATTTTCTCCAATAGTTTTCACATCTATTTCGTAACAATTTTTTATGTTTACCTCATTTATTATACTATTTGGTTCGCCACAACAAAAAATTTCACCTTTTTTTAACATTATTACATAATCACTATAAATATTTGCAAGGTTTAAATCGTGTAGAATGGTTACTATAAGTTTGTCATTTCTACTCAAACCTTTTAGAATATCAAGAATTTCAATTTGATTTTTTAGATCAAGGTGTGATATAGGTTCATCAAGTAAAATAATAGGTGTTTGTTGAGCTAATGCTTTCGCAATAAAAACTTTTTGTCTTTCACCACCGCTTAATTTTGTCACATCTCTATCAATTAAATGTTCTGATTGGACTAATTTTAGTGCTTTTAGACAGATTTCATAGTCTTTGTTTGAAATTTTACCATAAATACTTGTAAATTGAGTTCTTCCCATTAAAATTATATCGATAACTTTATAATTAAACTCTATATTGATAAACTGTGGCACATAAGATACTATTCTACTAAATTCTTTATAAGAATAATCATTTATATCTTTATCATTAACAAATATTTGATTTTTTTGTGGACTCAATATCTTAGCAATATTTTTTAATAAAGTTGTCTTACCTGAACCATTTGCTCCTACTATACTAACAAAATTTCTACCTTCGATATTAAAATATATATTTTCTAAGACTTTTATTTTACCATAATGATAATTTAAATTATTTATTTTTATAAAATTCTTCATAAACCTTCTCTTTTATTAGAATATTCTCAATATCTAATCCGTGTTATGCTAATTTTTAGTAGTTTACTCAGATTACGCTTTGTTTTATATAATAAGTATAATCTGTGTCAATCCGTGTTATCTAATCTCTGTTAATCCGTGTTATAAGATACAAAAAAATTGGCGTTCCTATAAATGAAGTAATTACTCCAATTGGTATCTCTGATGGATAAACTAAGGACTTTGCTATCATATCAGAGCAAATTAAAAATATAGAGCCTATAACAGCAGAAAAAGGTAGAATAATCCTATTATCATAACCAAATAATAATCTAACAATATGTGGAATGATTAATCCAATAAATCCGATTATACCTGTTGTTGCAACTGATACAGATGTAACTAAAGATGTAAAAATTAATATTAAATACTTACTTTTTGTTACATTAATACCAGTAGATTTTGCAACATCTTCATCAAGACTTATAACATTCAAACTTTTTGATAATAAAAATAATCCTACAAATCCTATTATTATAAAAGGTGTTGCTATATAAACTTTATTCCATGAGGCATTTGAAAGGCTACCCATTATCCATAAAATAATATTTTCAATTTTATTTCTATTTAGTATCATTAGTAGAGAAACTATACTTGAGAAAAAAAGACTTATAGATATACCAATTAACAAAAATACTGATGAAGATTGCTTTCTACTAAAACCACCAAAATTTAACAATAATAAAGAAGTAAAAATCGAGCCAATAAATGCAAAAATAACTATTCCACCCATACCCAAAAAAGTCAATTTACTACCAATAATAATAGCAATTGTTGCTCCCAATGTAGCACCCGAAGAAATACCAGTTATATAAGGCTCAACCAAAGGATTTTTAAATAATGACTGTAAAGATGCACCAGAAATTGCAAGTCCAGCACCAACAACAATACCAAGAATTATTCGCGGTAGTCTAATTTCTTTAATAATTATTAATTTTACCTTATCAATGCCGCTTATATCAAAAAAATTACCAATAAAAGGAATATCAGAAAATAATATCTTTATTCCATCAAAAAAAGAAATATTTTTTAGACCAACAAAACAAAAAAATACTATTAGTAAAAAACAAACCACTAAAAGTAAAATAAAAATAATTTTTAGCATCAAATTTTTAGTTTTGTATTTATTTATCATTTGTTATCTCAGGATGAAAAAATTTTACCAATTCCAAAATTCCTTCAATATTTCTTGGGCTCATTCGTTCTAAAATATTATTATCTATTTCATAAACTTTGTTATTTTTTACAGCTTTTAACTCTTTGTAAATAGAAGAATCCTTTATTTGCTCTTTTATGTTATTATACTTACTACAAACTATTATATCAGGGTTTCTTTCTATTAATCTTTCTTTGCTATATTTCCAACCTTTTATCTCATCACCAATATTATTACCACCTGCTATATTTATAAAGTAAGATATAAAAGTATCTTTACCAGCTGTAAAATCCCCATCTTCTCCAAAAGACAACATATAATAAATATTTGGCTTTTTTAAATTTTTTGTTTTATTCTTTACTTCTTCAATTTTTGATTTCATATTGGTAATTATTTGTAAACCTTGCTCTTTTTTATCCAAAATAATACCAATATCTTCTATTAATTTATAAATATCTTCATAATCATTCAAAATAACGCCAACATAAACCTTTATATTCAATTTTTCTAATATTTGTAGAGTTTCTTTTTGAAAATGGATAGAAGCGATAACCAAATCAGGGCTTAAATCAATAATTTTTTCGATACTTGGATTTATTAATGATCCCACAGATTGAATATTTTTAGCTTCAGATGGATAATCACAATAATCTGTTCGCCCAACCAATTATCGAAATTCTCCCAACAAAAAAATAATTTCAGTAATATTTGGTGCCAATGAAATTATACGCTTTGGTTTTTTACTAAAATTTATTTTTCTATCATAAGAATCTTTTAACGAAATGTAAATTTTTTCTTCTTTAATAGAATAATTTTCCTTTTTACAACCCAAAAAAACCAAAATTAAAATTAGTAAAAAACTAATTCTTTTTAAAACTACCTTCATAATTAACTTTAACTCCCAAAATAACACTACCACCAGGTACAGCATACCCGTCTATTAGAAAATATAAATAATTAAACGCATTCTTTATTGAAGCAAAAATAGTAACCATTTTTATATTTTGGCTAAAATTTACATCCATAGTAAAAAATGGCTTTAACTCTGTTACATTTGAAATAGTTGCATATCTTTCACTTTCAAAATGTCCTGCAAAATTTAAATTACCTGTTTTCCAATTAAATTCAACCCCAAAACTTAGGCTATGCAAAGGAACATAAGGCATTCTCTTATCAGACTCAAAAGTTAAGTCTCCATTTAAACAATAAGTAAGCAATAAAGAATAAGATACTGACAATTTTACATATTGACTAAAATCACTTTCTACTTTATTATCAATACCAAAATAAAACGCCTTCCCTACATTTAATGGGGAATACACTCCTTTAGGTTTTGGTTGCCAAATAATAGCATCGGCTA